>ERZ827168.2695-NODE-2695-length-19919-cov-4.301097_pt1 | contig 19919 bp, 19 predicted proteins | sample MGYA00519868_ERZ827168 | MGnify/ENA primary metagenome ERZ827168 (study PRJEB31778, sample SAMEA3449271) | human gut metagenome | biome: human gut; feature: human-associated habitat; material: faeces | place: United Kingdom | collected 2010/2012 ...
TTTAGAAAATATGGCAAGATACACTCATATGGATGCTATAACACTTGAAAAGGGTGAAAAACCAAACTGGGCTGATATTAATGCTTATTTAAGTATAAAGTTAAATGATGAAGTAATTGGTTATTTTGGACTTTTAAATGTTAAAACAATGAATGAATGTAAAATAAAAAGAACAAATGTGGCTATATTTGAACTTAATTTAGATAGCCTAGTGCCATTTGCATCACGTGATAATAAGTATGAAAAATTACCTGAACTACCTTTAGTAGAAAAAGATTTATCTATTATAGTTGATGAAGATGTAAGCTGGGGAATCATACATCAAACTGTAAAAAATAAAGTAAAAGAAGTAGAATTTGTTGATGTATATCGTGGTAATCAAATTCCTGAAGGTAAAAAATCAGTTACTTTTAAAGTTAGAATGATAAACGAAGGAAATACCATGACAATGGAAGAAATAAATGAAAAAATGGCAAGTATCTTAAAATCACTTGAAAAAAGATGCGGCGCTAAACTAAGAGAAGAATAAAAATAAAAAACTGTATTACAAAATTGTAATATAGTTTTTTTAAAATGATAAAATTAAATAGTAGTATTAAAAAGAGGATAACATGAAAAATAAAGAAATGTATAAATATGTTGTAGGATTATTTAGTGCTATATTGCTAGCTTTTATCATAATCATCAAAGAACACAATGAATCAAAAATTATATATGAAAGTACCTTTAATATTTCACAATCTAAAAAAACAGAAACTAATAAAGTTAAAAAACTTCAAGAAGAAAATAAAGATATTGTAGGATATTTAGTTATACCGGATACAAACATTCATGAGCCAGTATTACAAGGCCCAGATAATGAATTTTATTTAAATCATGATGCTCATAAAAATAAAAATGCAATAGGATCAATATATCTAGATTATCGTGTTAAAATTAATATTGGTTTTAAAAATTTAATATATGGACATAATTCATCAACTTTAAATGTACCTTTTAAAGAACTAGAAAAATATTATGACAAAAATTTTTTTAAAAATCATCAATATATCTATTTAGAAGATGAAAATTATATACAAAGATATCAAATTTTTTCCGTATTTATTGAAACACAAGACTGGAGTTATATGAAACTAAATTTCACTTCAGATAGTTTTCTAGAACATTTAAAAAGCTTAAAGAATAAATCTTTGTATGAAACAGATGTAAATATAGAAAATGATGATGAAATACTTATTCTTCAAACATGTTCACATCATATAAATTATCAAAAATATAAAAATAAATATTTGTTAGTTATAGCTAAAAAAATATAGTTTTATTTTCCTTTAATAAAATATTCGAAATTAGTTATTGTTTACTAAAATGAGGAATATGATTTTATGAAAGGAAAATTTATGAAACACATAAAAAAAGAATTTTATTTGTTATTGTTTATTAGTTTTATTTTAAATTTAAATGTTAAAGCTGTATCTAAATGGGATGTTAAAAGAGAAAATTTAGAAAATACAACATCTGGAATCAAGTCAGAATTTATTAAAGAAACAGACACTTTAATTTATACAATTCCTGAAGAATATGATAAAAAAGGAATATATATAAACATTAGTGAAGATATTTCTAAAATAACTGGTGGAAAATATGTCCCAGGTGATAGTAAACCATTTACTATAAAAATAGTAAATAACTCTAAATACACATATAATTATTTGAAAAACTCTTTTAAAGTAGTAACCGATGATATGTCCAAAATAGGCGATTCTAATAGTTATTATAGTTATAATTCCATAGGCCTTACAAACGGAATATATATTAAGGACTCAAAATCATTTGATGGTCAACAGATAGCTGCCGAATGGTCAATAAAAAGAACATTAAATGATGCAATAAAAAAATTATATCTTTTCTCGCCAAATATCAAAAAAGAAAAAATTAATAATGTTTGGAAATATGTTTATTATTTTGCTGATGGAACAAATTGTAATTTTGGATTAGGATGGAGAGCAAATATTTGTAAACAAATGCTTACAGATGAAGTTTTAGATAGAGAACTAAAAGACCAAGGATATGCAAATGGTATTTTAGATTTAAATAAATATTATTTAAATTATTACAATAAATTATTTAAAACAAATGCAAAAACTTTAGAAGAATTACCTGATAAAGCCATATATGGCTATGCAAACTCTACTTCAGAATATTTAGGTGGTATATTAAATGGCAATTTTTATGCAAATAATGAAACAAATTCCGAAGTAAGTGAGCTTGGTTATAATTGGTTTTATAATAAAGGCTTAGGTCTTTACCCGATCTATGATGAAAATGGTAATGAACTAAATGCTAAAAATACTAAAGATAAAAATTTTTATATTGGAAATTACATGCGTAATGAAAGTCCGATCACTGAAAATGTTGTAAGTAAGGATTTTGCTATAATAGAAAGTAAATCTGAATATAGTTTGACTCCAATTATGATGTTAATTGATTTTAACTATGTTGTAAATGCTCATTCAAATATGGAATTTGGTTTTAATATCAAATTTGAACTTACTAGAGAAAATACATATGGAAAATTAATAGTTAATTATATAGATAATGATGGCAACAAACTAATTGATTCAATTATATCAGAAGAAGAAGTCGACACATCGTATAAAACAGAACAAAAAGAATTTACAGGTTTTGAATTTCTGAAAGTTGAAGGCAATACAGAAGGAAAATATATAGATGGAGTTATTGAAGTAACTTATATTTATAAAAAAATACCAACTGAAGTTGTTATCACAAATGATGGTGAATATGATGATGACATATTACCTCCGCATACAGAAACAGAAATAGAGTTTTCGAATATTATTATGTATATTGAAAATAATAAAAAAAGAAAAAATAAGCTAGCTATTTAGCTAGTCTTTTTATTAAAAGGAGTAAAATTATGCAAAATTTTATATTTATGGTACTTGAAAAGTATAGTTATTTTGGAATTTTTTTTCTTATATTTATAGAAAATGTATTTCCACCGATACCATCAGAAGTAATACTTCTTTTAAGTGGATTTATGACAAGTTATACAAGTCTTAATGTTATACTTATGATAGTTTTCTCAAGTTTAGGAAGCTTACTTGGTGCTATTTTACTTTATTATATTGGTAAAATATTAAATAAAGATAGATTAAAGAAAATAGTACGTGGTAAAATAGGAAAAGTTTTATTTTTAAAAGAAAAAGATATTGATAAAGCTGATGCATGGTTTGATAATAAAGGAAACAAGAGTGTATTTTTCTGTAGATTTGTGCCAATAGTTAGAAGTTTAATTTCAATTCCAGCTGGTATGAGTGAAATGCCAATGGTAAAGTTTATAGTTTATACTTTTTGTGGTTCTCTAATATGGAATACAGTTTTAATATGTTTAGGTCATACATTATCTGACAACTGGAGTATTATGCTTGATATTCTAGACAAATATAAAATTATAGCTATAATTATACTGTTATGTATATTTATTTATACTCTTTATAGATTTTATAAAAATAAGCCAAATAATTAAAGACAAAAGAATAAAGAGGTGTTATAATATTTGTTATAAGTGAGGTGTTAATTATGGATGGAGTTACACTACTTCCAGCAGATAGGTATGTAGTTATAAATAAAACTATTTTAACAGATGCTGATCGTAAATATTTAATTTCTTTTTATGAACCTATCATTGGACACCTTGCCATATCTTTATATCTTATTTTAATTAATGATCTTGAGGAAAGTAAAGGAGTTTCCAGAGATTTTACTCATCATCACTTAATGAGTCTTTTAAAAACTCCTTTAAAAATTTTAAAAGAAGCCCGTGAAGCTTTAGAAGCCACTGGTTTACTTAAAACATATTTTAAAAAAGGTGATGTAAATAATTATATTTATGAAATATATTCACCATTATCTCCGAGTGAATTTTTTAATCATCCAATTTTAAATATAGTTCTTTACAATAATATCGGAGCAACGGAATACGAATATTTAAAAAAACAATATCAAAAATTAAAAGTTGATACTAAAGAATATATTGATATTACTAAAAAATTAGATGATGTAATGGAAAGTGGTATAAATGTATCAGTAGTAGATGTCAAAGAAAGAAGTATTAATGATATTGAAGTTAAAGACCAAGTAGATTTTGATTTAATTTTATCAAGTATTCCAAAGGGAATTATAAATGAAAAAGTATTTACTAAAAAAACTAAAGAGTTAATTAATAATTTAGCATTTATTTATAAAATAGATACATTAAAAATGATTGAACTAATTCGTAGTGTTTTAAATGAATATGGTATGATAGATAAAGATAATTTAAGAATTAATGCTAGAAAAATGTATCAATTTAATAATGGTACTTTGCCAACTTTAATATATAGATCACAACCAGAATATTTAAAAAGTCCAGTCGGGGATAATTCCATGCGTGGTAAAATTATTGAAATGTTTGAAAAACTTAATCCCGTTGATTTTTTGAGAAACAAATATGGCGGAGCAAAACCTACGAATAGAGATATTAAATTAATAGAAAATTTAATAATAGACTTAGAGATGCCACCAGCAGTAGTTAATGTTCTTTTAGATTATGTTTTAAGAAAAAATAATAATAAGCTTGCCACTAATTATATTGAAACAATCGCTGGACAGTGGAAAAGAGCAGGACTTAAAAATGCAAGTGAAGCCATGGATTTCGCCGAAAAAGAAAATAAGAAATTTACGAAGAAGTTAGATACAGTCAAAGCATCAAAAGAACCAGTTTGGTTTAATAAAGTAGAAAAAATAGAAGAAATGTCTGATGCTGATAAAGAGGAACTAGAAAATTTACTAAAGGAGTTTAAATAATGGAAAAAGTTAACATGACAATTGGTGAAAAAATTGAAAAAGAACTTAATAAAGAACTAGAAAAATCATTAAAAGATAGTGATTTTTGTTCCCTTATAAAAAGATGTAAACTTCCTAAAGAAGTAGTTTTAAAAAATAATACTAAACTTATGGATACTGTTGATGAACTTAAAAATTGCAAAAATTGTAAAGGTTTATTCATGTGTAAAAACAAATTTGAAGGTCATGTTTTGTATCCTCTTTATGATGGTTCATTAAAATTTATTTATATGCCTTGTAAATTTCAAAAGGAACTCGAAAAAAAGATGCATGAAAAAGAAAGTAAGTTAAATGAAATAAGTAATGCTAGAATGAAAGACATTGATATTAATGATAAAAATAGAGTTAAAGTAATTAAATGGCTCAAGAATTTCTATGATAGTTTTGAAAAAGTTAATACTTTAAAAGGTTTATATCTGCATGGCTCTTTTGGAAGTGGTAAAACATATTTAATCGCCGCGCTTTTAAATGAACTTGAAAAAAACAAAGATGCAAGCATTGAAATTGTTTATTTTCCGGAAGTACTTCGAAATATGAAAGAAGATTTTAGCTTAGCACAAGACAAAGTTAATTATTATCAAAATGTTGATATTTTATTAATTGATGATATCGGTGCTGAAAAAGTAACAGAATGGGGAAGGGATGAAATACTTGGTACAATTCTTCAGTACAGAATGAATAATAAACTTACGACATTTTTCACTTCAAATTTAACTATTGAAGAGTTAGAAAATCATCTAGCAACCACTAAAAATAGTGAAGATAAAGTAAAAGCTAGAAGAATAATTGAAAGAATAAAACAATTAACTGAAGATATGGAACTTGTAAGTATTAATCGAAGAAATTAAAAAAAATTTAATTTTTACTTTTTAATTTATAAGTTTTGTGGTATTATATAATAAAGATAGGGTGATTAGTGATGAAAGATTTAGAACCACTTTTAAAAGATGAAGAAGAAAAGTTTTATTTTTTGCAGGATAAAAAGGAAAATAAAGGTGGAAAGAAGTTTTCAAAAGAAACTATTGGTACAATAATTATTAGTGTTATAGTTCTTTGGCTTATGTGGTATTCATTTTATCCATTTTATGTAGGTTTTGTAAACTATGATGAAGGTCATGGTATAGTAACTGAAACCAAAGAAAAAGAAGAAGAAATACCAACAACATCAGTAATAGTAAATGATACTTATAGTTATATTGATGCTACAAATAGTAATGCTTTAAGTAATGCTTTTGTGGAAATTTATTCAGGACTTAATGTAACTGGTGATAGTATTGATAGCAATTTAAAATTTGCCATAATATTTAAGTATCTTGGTATTACTTGTGAAAATAATGAACTTACAACAACATTAGATAAAATAACTAGTGCTGCAGAAAAAGTATTTAAAGATACATCATTTGTTCAAAATATAAGTAATTTAAATGGCCAAAATATATATGGTTATAATGTTACTTTTGAAAATGATGGTTACAAAATTACATTAGATGCATGTAATGCTTCAAATGACTATACTTATAAAAAAATAAATAAAGTTACAGCGAGTGAAAACTATTTAAATATTTATGAGTCATTCGGATATTTTGTATCTAATGGAAATAATAGTTACAATGTTTATGATAATGCTTTAAAGCAAAATGTTTTAACTACTTATTCAGGTAATGTAAATGATTTTAATAATACTGATTTATTAAAAGAATATAAATGGACATACAAAAAAGATGCAAACGGTAACTATTACTTTGTATCCTTAAGTTATTCCAAATAAAAAAGTAACTATTTAATTTCAGTTACTTTAATAATTTGATTAAATAATAATCTACAATTTGTTAAATAGATAAGTTTATTAGAACTATCTATTTTTTTTATTGTGCCATTATATTCATAAGTATATCCATTTTTATAATAAGTAATATTTACTTTATTTTGCATATAAAAAGCATCAATTATAGCTTCTTCGATTATGCTTTTTTCATCATCACTCATAATAGGTTTATTTACTTTAGCTTTTTCTTTCATAATAGACATAAGTACTTCTTTATTACTTACAACAGAATTAAAAGGAATCCATTTTATCATTCCACGATCTTTATTCATGATGACCTCCGATTTTTTCATTTCTAGCTATAGCTGTTGAATCGGGAAGAAGGCTACTGGCTTTAACAATACTATTTTTGCCAAATTTACTTTTTATTTCATCAATTGCGGTATTAACTTTTACTTCTTCTTTTTTATTTTCAATTGGTTCAAATAAATTTAATTGAACACCTTCTTTTTTTGTAAGACCACCACAAGAAATACTTACTTTTCTAATAGGCAAATTATTATAATATCTATCAAATATTAGAAAACATATATTAGTTATTTCTCTAGGACTATCCGTCGGAGTTTCAAGTTTAATTGAATGATAAAAACCACCATCAACATCTTTAGAATAACCAATGCCAAAACCAATTACTCGTGACTCTTTATTACTAGCTCTTAGTCTTGCACATATTACATCAACCATTTCAGCGATGATAAGTTTAACATTATTTCCATCATAATCTTTGAATAGTACTTGTGAATGACTATATGATTTATCTTTTGGTGTTACTTTAAAATCACTAATCTTACTTAAGTCAATGCCATTAGCATGGTTCCATAGTTCTTGGCCCATAACACCAAATTTATCTTTTAAAATGTTTTTATCATAGTTGGCAAGTTCTCCGACAGTGTAAATGTTTAAAATATTTAGTTTCTTTTCCATTCTAGGCCCAATACCCCACATCTTAGAAAGAGGAGTAATTGACCATAATTTTTCTGGTACATCATCATAAGTCCATTTAGCAATTCCATTTTTATATTTCTTAGCTTCTGTATCCATGGCAACTTTAGCAAGTAAAAGGTTAGGGCCAATACCACATGTAGCGGTAAGACCTGTTTTTTCTTCGACAGTCTTAAGTATTTCTTCAGCAAGTTCATAATCAGTTTTCTTATATAATTTCAAATAATCAGTAACATCTAAGAAACATTCATCAATAGAGTAGATATGTAAATCTTCGTGTGCCACATAATCAAGATAAATACCAACAACTTGTTTACTTTTTTCAATATATAATTTCATTCTCGGAGGCACTATTTCATATTTGATATTTTTAGGTATATCATAAAGTCTAACTCTTCCTGGAATACCTTGTTTTTTTAATGCTGGAGTAACTGCCAAAGTAATAGCACCATTTCCTTGTTTCTTATTAGCAACCACCAAAGGTACTTTAAAAGGATCAAGTCCACGTTCTACGCATTCACATGATGCAAAAAAACTTTTTAAATCGATACACATAATATTTCTTTTTACATACATATCATCCATAGCAATACCTCCAAACATTTGTTTACATCTATATTATATGTCATTCCAACATAATAATCAATTACTAAAATTTGGTAAATGATAACCATATTTAATCTATCATAAAGTACAAAATAAAACAAGCATGTAAGCTTGTTAAAAACTTATTTATTTTTAGGGTAGGGCTTTCTTTCATCAGTTAAACCAACTAAATAGTCAATACTTGTATCATAAAATTTGGCTAAACTAGCAAGCTTTTCAATAGGAATAGTATTAATACCCATTTCGTATCTACTATACTGAGCTTGTGTAACTTTTAAATATTTAGCAATGTCAATTTGTTTATAATCTTTATCCTCTCTAATTTCTTTAAGTCTATCTATATTCATATCTTACCACCTAAACACATTTTACAAAATATACGTTCTACGCATTGACATATATACGTTTTGCGTATATAATTTAAATATAAAATACGCAAAACGTATATGAAGGTGATTAGTATGAAAAAATATAAAATTGTAATTTTAGTATGTGCATTTACCTTATTAGGAATATTTACCTGTAGAGTAAGCAAAACAAGTAATGTTTATGAAGAAAATGAAAATAATCAAATAAAAAAACATGTAGATACAATATCCATGATGCTTGAAACAGAAGCAGGTAGTGGAAAATATGAAATGACAACTAGAGATAGTTGGCCAACCGAAGGTTATGTATTCAACTCAACCTTATCAAAATGTGAAAATGGCGGAGAACTATCTTGGGATGATACAAATAAAAAAGTACTCATGAGTGGAAACATTTCTGATAAGTGTTATGTATATTTTGATATTGAAACAAAAGTCTTTTTAGCAGATTATGTAAAGTCACTATATACGGGTACCCAAGGAGATAATAACATTTATTATCACGATAGTTCATTAGAAAATGGTGCAGGAGATAATTCATATAGATATGCGGGTTCAAGCGAAACAACAAATAACTACGTATGCTTTGGTAGTAGCGCAGAAACTTGTCCAGAAGATAGTTTATACAGAATAATTGGAGTGTTTGACGGACAAGTCAAATTAATAAAAGCAACAGCTGCAACAAGTAGTTTGCTAGGAACTGATGGCGGATATAGTTCAGATACTACTTTCTACTGGTCGAATTTAACAACATGTCCAAGTGAAACAACAGCATACAATCAGAATAATAATATAATTAGGCTGGCTGATAAAAAAATCATTGGAGCTCCAGATCCTGGTGGAATAGGCGTTGGCTGTAATATATGGAAATATTCCGAATTAAACACAACAAATTTAAATACAAATTATTTAAATAGAATAGGCCTAACATGGTCAAATTTAATTGAGGACACTACATGGAAAGTAAGTGGACATACATCAAGTAATGTAACTCCAAGTGTAATGTATACAGAAGAAATAACGAATGCATCAAAAACATATGGACCAAGTGATGGAACATCAAAAGTAGGCTTAATGTATGCATCAGATTATGGATTTGCGGCAGATCCAAGTGCATGGACATTGACAATGAGTTCATATAATAATACAACAGTAAAAAGCACAAACTGGATATATATGGGATTAGACGAATGGACAATTATACCTGAATCGTCTGAAAGCTATCGCGTGTTTTTCCTGTTCGTCAGCGGCTACATTGCATACAACAACGCAAACATCGGTTATGCGGTCCGTCCAACCATGTATCTAAAGGCTTCTGCAGTTTATAACGGAGGATCCGGTACAGCATCCGTTCCAATTCGTATTAAGATTTAAGTAGCAAAAGCTACTTTTTTCTTTTTTTAAATAATTACCAAAATAATTGATAAATGTGATATAATTAATTTAGTTATGGAGTGTGAAACATGAAATACAAATACACAGATGTTATAACATATTGGCAAAGTTTAAAAATCGATAGTAAAGAAAAACTAGAAAATGTATTAGATAATTTTAGAATTTTATTTGCTTATAATTCGGGAGCAATTGAAAATGCTGAAATAACCTATCATGACACAAGGGAAATATTTGAAAATGGCAAAGTTATTAGTTTTACGGGAAACCTTAGAACTATATTTGAAATTAGTAATCAAAAAACATGTTATGAATATTTACTTGATAAAATAATAAAAAAAGAGAAAATAAGTGAAAATTTAATAAAAAAGGTACATGAACTTTTAACAATTGGAACATATGATGAAAGAAGATATATTTTAAATGGAGAAAGACCTGAAGAATACAAAAAACATGATTATGTAACAGGCAGAGAAGAAGTTGGAGCAAGCGCAAATGAAGTTGCAAAAGAAATAGCAAATTTATTAAATGAAGTAAATAGTGTTAATACAAATAATGCTGAAGATATAATCAAAATTGCTACATATTTTCACAATAAATTTGAAAACATACATGCCTTTGTGGATGGCAATGGTAGAGTGGGAAGAACTCTTACTAACTATATTTTGATGATTAATAATATGCCACCTTTAATTGTGTATGATGAAGATAAAAAATATTATTATGCCGCATTAGAAAAGTATGATAAAGAAGATGATATAAAATCTATGATAGAGTTTTTTAAATATGAAATGGAAAAAACTTGGGAAAAAACTTTAGAAAAAAATTAAGAAAGAAGTTGATAAAATGATAATAGGTTCACATGTAAGTTTTGGTACTGAACAATTACTTGGAAGTGCTAAGCAAGCAGTAAGCTTTGGTGCAACAACATTTATGTTCTATACCGGAGCGCCTCAAAATACAATAAGAAAAGCTATAGATGAAAATTTAACAAATGAAGCACTTTTATATATGAAACAAAATGGAATAGATATAAATAATGTTGTATGTCATGCCCCATATATTATAAATTTAGCTAATAGAGAAAATGAATCTTCTTGGAATTTCTCATGTTCATTTTTAAAGCAAGAAATATCTAGAATAACACAGATGAATGTTAAATACATTGTAGTACATCCTGGAAATAGTTTGAAAATGGATAGAAATATTGCTTTAGATAATATAGCAAATGCTATTAATTTAATAATGGATGAAAATACTAAGCCAATGATTTTACTTGAAACTATGGCAGGTAAAGGAACTGAATGTGGCACAAATATAAATGAACTTAAATTTATTTTAGATAGAATTAATTTAAAAGAAAAAGTTGGAGTTTGTCTAGATACATGCCATTTAAATGACTCTGGTATAGATATCTCAAAATTTAATGAATATCTAGAAGAATTTGATAAAGTAATTGGACTCGAAAAAGTTAAATGCATACATTTAAACGATAGTAAGAATACAATTGGTAGTCATAAAGATAGACATGAAAATTTAGGATATGGTACGATAGGTTTTGAAAACCTAATAAATGTTTGTTATATGGATATTTTTAAAAATATACCTAAGATACTAGAAACTCCATATATAGATGGAAATCCACCATACAAATTCGAAATTGAAATGATTAAAGATAAAAAGTTTAATGAAAACTTAGCAAATGATGTAAATGAATATTATAAGGAGAAGGTGAAATGATGAAAGATAAAAATGTAGTATTTATGGGAACCCCAGATTTTTCTGTACCTGTTCTTGAAATGCTTATTAAAAATGTTAATGTTATTATGGTAGTAACACAGCCCGATAAAGAAGTTGGACGTAAAAAAGAATTAGTTTCTAGTCCAGTTAAAATAAAGGCTTTAGAAAATAATATACCTGTATTTCAACCAATTAGAATTAGAAAAGATTATGACGCTTTAAAAGAGCTTGATATTGATTTAATTGTTACATGTGCTTATGGTCAAATACTTCCTAAAGAAGTTCTTGATTTACCTAAGTATGGCTGTGTAAATGTTCATGCATCACTTTTACCAAAATATCGTGGATCAGCTCCGATACAATGGTCACTTTTTAATGGTGATGCCAAAACTGGAGTTACAATTATGTATATGGATGAAGGTATGGATACCGGAGACATCATTACTAAAAGTGAAATAAATATTTTAGATAGTGATAATGTTGGAACTCTTCATGATAAGTTATCTGTACTTGGTGCCGAAACTCTAGAAAGTGTTCTTACAAACCTATTTACAGATAATGTAAAAAGAGAAAAACAAGGTGATGACTTTACTTTAGCACCTATGATTAAAAGGGAAAATGAAAGACTAGATTTCAATATGACTGGTAAAGAAATAATAGGTAGAATTAAAGGTATGTGTCCTTGGCCTCTTGCTAACATTATGATTAATGATTTAGAAGTTAAAGTACTTGATGCAGAATTTGTTAAAAGTAATACAGAAAAAGCAGGTAGGATTATTTTTGAAAAGAAAAAAATGGGAATAACATGTAAAGATGGAATTATTTATTTGAAAATAATAAAACCAAGTGGCAAAAAAGTAATGAACATAGAAAGTTTTATAAATGGCATAGATAAAGAAAAATTTAAAGAGGTACAAATATGAAAAATGAATTTTTACAGTCAAAAGAAGGAAATGCATTTGTAAAGTTAGTTCTTTGGCTAATATTTATCGGAGTTTTATTTTTTGCTTTTGCTTTTCAAAAAAAGGATAATGTAAATAAGCCAAAAGATAATGAAGAAGAAACTAAAACATTTAAAAATATAGAAAATATGAAAAATGATATACTTCAAAAAAGTTTTAGTTATGAATATATAATAAATGATAATGAAATAATTACCATTTACAATGGTATGAAATGTAATAATAAAGAAACATGGTATAAAGAAACTAGTGAAGGAATAACTAAATATCAAAAAGAAGATGGTAAAACATATAAAATAACTTTAAATGAAAAAGAAGAGTATAATGAAGAAGAAAATGATTTAAGTAAGTTATTTAATCTTTTGAAGGAATATAGTTATAATGAAGTTAAAAATGATACTGAAAGAGATATCAAATATAACTTAGGTACAATTGAAGTAAATATTAAAACTAATTTAGAAAATATTACAAATATTTTAGTTATTAAAGATAATATACGTTATGAAATGCAATTTACAAATATAGGAATTTGTGATAATATAAGTCTTGAAAATTAAGTTTTGTGAGGAAAAACATATATGAATAATAATAAGTTTAATTTTTTGATTACTAATTTTGTAACATTACTTAGAGTAATAGGCATTTTTGCCCTTATTCCAGTGTTTAAAATTTATGGCGGTCTTGCAACATTTATGCTTTCTGCAAGTTGTTTTTTGACTGATTGTATTGATGGTTTGATGGCTAGAGGCTTAAAATCATCAACTTTTTTTGGTAGTTTATTTGATGCCTTAAGTGATAAAGCTTTTTTAGTAGTCAATATGATTTTACTTATGAGTATATCCCCGCTTGCAATTATTCCAGTATTTTTTGAACTTGGCATTGCCTATACACAAAGTGTTAAATACAACAAAGGCATGAATATAAAGTCAAATAAATTTGGTAAAGTAAAAATGTGGGTTGCTGGCATTGTTATTTCCTTATCATATCTTTTAGTGGATAAAACATTTTTAGATTATTTAGGTTCCAGTTTAGCTATTAAAATAGATAATTTAAATGAAATAAAGTTATTTAGTGCTTTATTTATGCCTCTTGTATTAAGTGAAATATTAACTTTAGGTAGTTATGTAAAAGAGTATTTTGATGAAAATAAAAAAATGACACCAGAATTTATAAAGGTAAAAGAAGAGGAAGAAAAGAAAGTAGAAGAAGAAATAAGTAATGTTTCATTTAAAGAAATAATGTTTGAACATGAATATTATGAAAAATATAAAGATTATGGTAATTTAAAATTAGTTAGAACATTATCTAAGAAAAATAGGTGATTATATGAAAAATATTTTTGGTTTAACACGTGAAGATTTAGAAGAATATTTTCTAAGTATAGGTGAGAAAAAATTTAAAGCAACTCAAGTTTTTGAATGGTTATATATTCATAAAAAATGGAATATAAATGAGTTTAGCAATATAAAAAAAGATATTCAAAATAAATTAAGTGAAGACTTTAGCACTGATTTTATTAAGATTGAAATTGTAGAAGAAGGACCTTTAGTAAAAAAGTTTTTATTTAGGCTTTTAGATGGTGAAAAGATTGAAGCAGTTTTGATGGAACATGATTATGGTTTATCAGTTTGTGTTTCCAGCCAAGTTGGTTGCAATATGGGGTGTCGTTTTTGTGAGTCTGGAAGGCTTAAAAAGGTGAGAAACTTAGAGGCTTATGAAATAGTTGAACAAATCCTTCTTATTGAAAAGTACATTGGTAAAAGAATTGATAGCGTTGTAATGATGGGCATTGGTGAGCCTTTTGATAATTACGATAATATTATTAAATTTATTAAAATTATAAATGATGCTAAAGGCTTAGCTATTGGAGCCAGACATATTACAGTATCTACTTGTGGTTTAGTACCAAAAATTAAAGAATTTAGTGATTTAGACTTACAAGTTAACTTAGCTTTATCGCTTCATGCACCATCTGATGAAATAAGAAATAAGATTATGCCTGTCAATAAAGTGTATAGTATTGACACAGTTATACAAGCAATTAAGGACTATATTGCAAAAACTAATAGACGAGTGACTATAGAATATGTTATGCTTAATATGGTTAATGATAAAAAAGAAGATGCCATAGAGCTTGCAAAATTATTACGAGGTATGAATGTATATGTAAATTTGATACCATATAATGAAACAAACAATATAGATTTTGCAAAAAGTGATAAAAAAAGAATAGATATATTTTATGAAACACTTAAAAATAATGGTATAAATGTAACTGTTAGACGTGAGTTTGGTGGAAACATTAAAGCTGCATGTGGACAGTTAAGAAGCGAGAGTGATTAAAAAGTGAAAGCGTTTTATTTAACTGATACAGGAAGAGTTAGAGAACATAATGAAGATAGTGTAACAATTTTAAAAAATATAAGTGGTGAATACCTATGTGTTGTTGCTGATGGTATGGGAGGACACCGAAAAGGAGAAGTAGCTAGTGCCTTAACTGTTGCACATTTAGGTAAAAGATTTATAGAAAGCGCATCAATAGGTACTAAAATAGATGCTGTTAATTGGCTTTCTGATAATATTGCGGAAATTAATAAAGAAATTCTTGATTATGGTGAAGAAAATGAAAATTCCAAAGGACTTGGTACAACAGTTGTAGCTGCTATTGTAACTAAAGAGTTTTTAATATTTGCCAATATTGGTGACTCATCTGGTTATGTTATGAAAAACAAAAAATTACACAGAGTAACTAAACCGCATACACTAGTTAATTTACTTGTTGATGCTGGAGATTTAACACCTGAGCAAGCTTTAAATCATCCAAAGAAAAATGTTTTAATGAAAGCTTTAGGTGCTGCAGAAAAATGTGAACCAGATATTTTTGATGTCGATAATGGTAGTAATGAAGTGTTTTTATGTAGTGATGGTCTAACAGGAATGCTTAGTGATGAACAAATTGAAAAAGTGTTAAATGAAGATGGCTTAAATGTTGAAGAAAAAGTTGTAAAACTTATAAAGAAATGTAATGCTAGAGGGGGAAATGATAACATATCAGTTGCATATTTAGTTAGAGAAAGTGGTGATATAGCATGATTATGAAGGGGCAAAAAATTAGTGATAGATACCAAATAATCAAATCAATCGGTGAAGGTGGAATGGCTAATGTTTATTTAGCTTATGACACTATTTTAGATAGAAATGTAGCAGTTAAAGTTTTACGTGGTGATTTAGCAAATGACGAAAAGTTTGTTAGACGTTTTCAAAGAGAAGCTTTATCAGCGAGTAGCTTATCTAATCCAAATATTGTAGAAGTTTATGATGTTGGTGAAGATAATGGTGAATATTATATTGTCATGGAATATGTTGAAGGTAAGCATTTAAAGGCACTTCTTAAAAAACGTGGTAAACTTACAGTTCCTGAAGTAATTGACATAACACTACAAATAACTAATGGACTTAGTGTTGCTCATGACTCATACATTATCCATAGAGATATAAAACCTCAGAATATTCTTATACTTGAAAATGGTATGATTAAAATAACAGACTTTGGTATAGCAGTAGCTATGAATGCTACACAACTTACGCAAACAAATTCGGTAATGGGAAGTGTTCATTATCTTCCACCAGAACAAGCAAGTGGCAAAGGTGCAACTCTTCAAAGTGATATATACTCAATTGGGATACTTATGTATGAACTTTTAACAGGTAAACTACCATTCCGTGGTGATAATGCTGTAGAAATAGCACTTAAACATTTGAAAGAACCAATGCCAAGTATCAGAGATGAAATACCTGATATACCTCAAAGTGTGGAAAATATTATTTTAAAAGCAACAGCTAAAAATCCTAAAAATAGATATAGTGATGCTAGAGAAATGCATGAAGATTTAAAAACTTGCTTAGATGAATCCAGAGCTAATGAGCTTAAGATAACATTTAAGTATCCTGAAAATGATTATGATGATACTAAACTTTTAAAAACTGTAAAGCCAGAAAAGAAAAAAGAAGTTAGTAAAGAAAAGAGTGGTGAAGAAGTAGTGGCAAAGAAAACGAAAGCAAATGATAGTCAAAATAAATTACTTATTACTTTAGCTAGTGTATTTGTGGGACTAGTAGTAGTTATTACGACGATATTTGTTCTTATTCCCAAAATTACATCATCAAAACAAACCGCTATACCTGATGTAACAAATTATACAGTAACTGAAGCTATTAAAGCACTTCAAGATGCTGGCTTTGTAGTTTCTGACGAACAAAGAGAAGAAGCAAATGAAAATGTTGAAGAAGGCAGAGTTTCTAGAACATCACCAGCTATAGGAAGCATAAGAAAAGAAGGAACAGAAGTAATTATTTATCGATCACTTGGTGATGTTAAAGTTACTATTGAAGATTATACAGGCAAAAATGCATCAGAAATAAAAGGAAAACTTGAAGCATTAAAATTACAAGTAATCATAAGTAAAAAAGATATAAGTAGCGATGAAGCAGGAGATTATAAAGAAGGCATTATAATTGAACAATCTGTAGCTGCCGGTGAAAAAGTATCTGAAGGAAGTTCAATAACTTTATATGTTCCAAAACTTGATAATAAATATCCAGATTTTGTTGCTGATAACTATAGTGTATCAGAAGTTGAAGATTTCTGTGATGAATATGGTGTTAATTTAACAAAGCAAGAAGTTGAAACTACTGAATACGCAGCAGGAACTATTTTCTATCAAAGTAGAGCCGCTGGAACAACAGTTGTAAGTGGTGCTAAACTTACCATAAAAATTGCTAAAGAACCAAGTAAAAATACAGAAAACCCAGATGATGGTGGACTTGACTAATGATCGAAGGTAGAATAACAAAACAAATAAGTAACCAATACAGAGTTACAGCTAGTGGGGAAGATTATGTTTGTGGTGCTAGGGGAAAGTTCAGAAATTTAGGACTTTCCCCTTTGGTGGGTGATATAGTTAAAATAAATGAGAAAACTTTAACTATTGAAGAAATACTTCCTAGAAAAAATGAACTTGATAGACCAGTTGTAAGTAATGTTGATATAGCTTTAATTGTAACAAGTGTTAAAAAGCCAGACTTATCACTAAGTTTGCTTGATAAAGAATTATCTGTAGTCTTAGCAAATAATATTAAACCAGTAATATGTTTAACAAAGCTTGATTTATTAAATAAAAAAGAAATTAATGAATTAAAGCCTTTAATAAAATATTATAAAAAAATAGGTATTCTAGTAACTAATAATAACCATTTAGGTAAATTAAAAAAAATACTTAAAAATAATTTAGTAGTTTTAACAGGTCAAACTGGAGCAGGTAAATCAAGTTTACTTAATAAATTAGATAAAAAATTAAATTTAGAAACTAAACCTATAAGTGATGCTTTAAATCGGGGAGTACATACTACAAGACACACGGAAATATATAAAATAGGTAAAATATATTTTGTGGATACACCAGGTTTTTCAGCATTAGACTTAAAGAATATAGATAGTGAAAAATTAAAAGAAACATTCTTAGAATTTAGTAAATATAATTGTGATTTTAAAAATTGTAATCATTTAAAAGAAAAAGAATGTAAAGTAATTGATGCAGTATCTAAAGGAGAAATACTTCCTTCAAGATATATCAATTATACAAGATTTATAAAGGAGTGCCATGAAAATAACCGTAAGTTATATAAGTAGTTTATATGATATAAAAAAAACAATAGATTTAATTAATGAGACAGATGCAGATGGCTTACATGTTGATTTAATGGATGGGGTTTATGCTGGAACTAAAAACTTTGATATAGATTATCTTCAAGAAATATTTAAAGATAATACTAAACCAATGGATATTCATATGATGGTAGATAGACCTAGTAAATACTTAGATAAAATACTTTTGTTGTATCCAGATTGTGTATATATTCATCCTAAAACTGAACCGGGAGCACTTGGAATATTAAATGAACTATCTTATCATGAAGTAAAAAGAGGAATTGCTATAAATCCAGATGAAAATATTAAAGATTTTGCTCATTATATTCCTTATGTAGATAGAGTACTTTTAATGAGTGTTGTGCCAGGTAAAGGTGGTCAAAAATTTTTAGAAGAAACAGAGAAGCGTCTTAAAGAATTACTATCTTATAAAAATGAAAATAACTTTGAAATTTATATAGATGGTGGCATCAATGATAAAACAATAAAGAAAGTATTAGATGCAGATGGTGTAGTTTCAGGTTCATTTATTTGCAAGTCAAAAGATTTTGAAAAACAAATAGAAAAATTAAAAAAATCATGTTAAAAAAAATACAAACTCAAGTAGAAAAATGCTTGAGTTTTATTTGTTAACCATGATAAAATATTATTACATGGAGGCTTAAATGTACGCAAAAGTTATCATAGAATATAGCATAAAAAAATTAGATAAAGAATTTATATATATGATTCCAAATGACCTTTGGGGCATTCTTAAAGTGGGAATGAAAGTAATGGTTCCTTTTGGTCATCAAGAAGTTGTTGGCTTTGTTACTGATATTTTAGATTCTATACAGGATATATCATATGAAATAAAATATATAACAAGTATTGCGGATGAAAAATTAGTTTTAAATAAAGAACTAATGAACTTAGGTAAGTATTTATCTGAAAATACATTATGTACATTGATTACTGCGTATCAAACAATGCTCCCTTCTAGTTTAAAAGTAAAAAAACAAAAAACTAATTATGATTTATATGATGAATTCATATTTATTAAAGATAAAGAAAAAGCTTTAGAATACAAAAATACATATCAAAATAAAAGAAAAAGTCAAATAAAAATAATTGATGAGTTACTAGAAAATGGTAAAGCCCTAAAGAAAAATTATAGTTTATCACTAGTTAAATCATTACTTGAAAATGGTATTTTAGATATAGAAAAGGTACAAAAATATCGAATTAATAAAGAAACAAGTAATATAAAGAAAGAACTTACTGATGATCAGAATAAAGTATTTTTAAAAGTTAAAGAGTCATTTGGAAAGTATGAACCATTTTTGCTTTATGGTATAACAGGTTCTGGAAAAACTGAAGTTTATATAAAATTAATTGAAGAAATTATAAATCTTGGCAAAACGGGAATTGTACTTGTTCCAGAGATTAGTCTGACACATCAAATTGCTAAAAGATTTTATGAAGCTTTTGGA
>ERZ827168.2711-NODE-2711-length-19782-cov-22.178993_pt1 | contig 19782 bp, 30 predicted proteins | sample MGYA00519868_ERZ827168 | MGnify/ENA primary metagenome ERZ827168 (study PRJEB31778, sample SAMEA3449271) | human gut metagenome | biome: human gut; feature: human-associated habitat; material: faeces | place: United Kingdom | collected 2010/2012 ...
CTTTAGGATACCAATACGAAAAATTGTTAGGATTATTTATTTCATCTTTATAATGCTCTTCTCTCAATTTTTCAAAATCAACATTCTCAAATATATGAGGAATAATTCTTTCTTTTTCTTTATTCATAAATTCCTTTCTACGATAATCTAATACAAATAAATCCTTTATTGTATTTATCTTTTACTTTTTCTATTCTTTTTAAATGTGATGGAGTGGCATAAAATTCAATTGTTTCAGGTTTTACATTACATTTTTCTGCTAATTCTTTTGCTGTACCTATATCTATAAATTTATCGCCTTTATAGATTGCATATTCTATAATCCTTCTTTTAATCAACAATCATCACTTCCATGATTTAAGCATTTTTTTAGAAAATCATAATTCTTATTAGTTAAATTGTTAACAGCTTCGATAACATCTTTTGTTAGATTCCAGACTGCTTCAAATGTTTCTTCAATATCAATACCTTTTAATGCACATTCATTAGCAAATTTATAAAGTTCTTTTTCAAAATCTAAAACAGCATTATCTTTTACATCTGATGCTAGTATTTTTATTCTTTCCATACCTTCTCTCATAATTTAGCCTCTTTATCAATTCTTTCTAATTGTCTAGCAATTTTATTTTTCATTACACCTCTTATTTCTTCTGTTGATATGTTGTAATATAATTGAAATTGTTTTAACATAACCATAACATCTGCTATTTCTTCTTTTATATTTTCTCTTGATGGGTCTATAGTCTTTGTATTTAATATCACTGATAATCCATTAGAAATAACTGTGATCATATTTTCTATAGCACCTTTATTTCTTTTTTTTATAATAGCTTCATTTAATTCGAATACCTCACTCTGAAAATATTTAAGTTGTTTTTCTATTCCATAAAAATTAATAATTTTTCTTAGTTTTTTATTCATAATTCCTCCATCTTTTTTAAATCAAAATATATTGTGTTATTAATTAAATGTATCTTTATGACATCTTTTAATCTTGCGTTATTTTTATATAAAGTTCCTATTAAAAAATTATACGTATGAAATATTGTATCAATTTTTGAATTTTGTTTTCTTAATAGGTATTCACTCCCTATACTAGTGCATTTACTGATATCCTCATTGTACAAACTTGCTATTTCATTCAATGCTTGTTTTCTTGTCATTCTTATTTCTCCTATTTCTCATCAGTAGCTAATCCCTAGGCAAAAAGTTGTAGAAAGGAGATACGAGACAGTGAATGATCGTATTTCTTGCCCAGGAATTAGCTACCAATGAACTTTTTTTATTCTCTTTTATATTTACTTATTTGTTCTAATAATACTTTTTTTATGTTCACATCTTTATATTTTTTTAAGATATAAATTTCTTCTTCTAATTCTTTAATTTTTCTTTTATATTTTCTGTTTTCATAAAGTAAATTATAATATTCTTGCTCATAATCGATTATTTCTTTTTCTTTCATTCGTTTTATCAATCACTTTCGCTATCAGATGACCTGTTTTAGTTAAATTAGAATCATTGTATCTCAATTTATTTCTATTCATAATTAATTCCTCGGAATCGGTCACTAAAATCAAATTATTTAAATCTAAGTTCAATTTATTTCCATCTGCGAAAACAACTTTATGTCCTTTTGGAATTTTTCCATAATTTTGCTCATATATGATTCTATGCTTTAACTTAAATATGTTAGGTTCTTTAACTTTAATTTCTACGTAACCATCTACATTAATTCTTTCATAACCTACATTTTTATGATTTGGCGACATATTACCTTTTTTAAATGAAGTTTTATTTGCTTTCATTAAACCTTTTGTTCCTTTATTAAATGGAACATTACCTTTTTCAAATCTGCCAGTTAAACCACTATTTAGCTTATGATTACCTCTAAAGGTTTTTATATTTTGTGGAGTTAGATTCATTTCAAATTTTTTATTAAACATTTCAGCCAATTCTTTAGCTGTTTTCATATAATTATTGTTTATTAAAAATTCTTTTTGCTCTTTAGTATATTTATTCATTATTTTTTTCTTTCAGTTTTAAAACTTCATTTTCATTAGTTATTCCTAACTCATCAGCATATTTTTTTGCATCCAATACTAATTTTGCATTATTAACTATTGCTGTACTAACACTAGTAATTGCTTTTGCTCTTTTTATTTCTTTTTCTAAAGCACCATCTTTTTCTAATTCTTCATCATCATTAAGTCTTTCTAATTGTTCAAACAAGTAGTTGTTTAAGCTATTTAAATTATTATCCATAGAATTTTGCTCCTTTCTTATTATTTAATTTTCTAGTTCTAGTCTTATTTTCGTTAAGACTATTTAATTCTGTTTTTTAAATTTATCAATCTTTTCTTTTGTTCAAGTATTGCCCTTTTTGCAAGATACATTTCATATTTTATTTCTTTTTCCCGATCTATCATTTTTTAGCTCCTCCAATATAAATTGACTCACGATCTTCTTCAACATCATTCATATCCCACATAACGTAAAACATTGTAATTGATGGGTCTTCATGATTATACATTTTTTGGAGTGTTACAAGCTTACCTCCATTTTTGATAAATTGATACCCAAAAGTTTTTCTTAGACTATGAAGTTCAAATCTAAAGTCAATCCCACATGCTTTAATAACTTTTGCAAATATAGTTTGTCTACAATTTTGTCTTGTAATTGGATAAATTACACTTTTAGTAACTCCGTTATAAGTATCCTTTTTCTTTTGCCCCATAAATAAGTAGCTATTACTGTTTAGTTCATATTTTCTTACATACTCCATTATTTCATTGTGCAAATCTTTATTCATTCTGAAATGTTGCCATTTGCCAGTTTTGTTTTCTTTTATTGAAACATAACCTTTTTCAATATCTTTTACTTTCAGTTGCAGTAAGTCTTCCGCTCTAAAAGCAGTATTAAAACCAATAAGAAATAACATGTAATTTCGATCTGCTTGATATTTTTTTATAGGTGTTTTAGCATTTGTAGCTTGAAATCGCAGATAATCCATTACCCTTTTAAGAAGCTTTTCATCTTTAATTGGCAATGTTTTACCTTTGCCGCCACTAGTTTTAATTCTTCTAGCCATATTTTTATCCTTTCTTGTCCACTAATCTGAGAGAATTTTAGAAATAAAGTGGTGATTGTATTATAAAAAGCAGTTAAAACATTTAATAATTCCCTCAGACTAGTGGAAAAATTTTTAATTTAGTCCTCTTTATATTCAACTAGTTTTTTTCTAATTAAATCACTTACATCTTCTGCTTCAACATTGTATCCCTTTAAATGTCCATTTTCTTCACGATATTTTTTAACAGATGCATCTTTTAGAATTTCAATAAAAGCAAAAGTCCCATCGCCTTTAAGCATTTTTGTATAACCGCCTAAAGTTTCTTTATAATCTAATTTTTCCAATTCTTTTAATTTTTTTAAATCCCTAAACACATACATCTTTTTTCACCTCTGCATAGCAATTTTCACAAATATTAATTTCTTTTACTATTTCTTTACCATAAGAAGTAACTAGTTTTTTTCTAATTCCATTTCCAATTTCATATTGATATACTTTATCTCTATAATTAATTGGATATTTATGTAGTTTTTCACCTGGTGATGTTGTTTTTTTACACTTTTCACATTTAAACATTTTAATCAATCCTTTCTAATCTTTTTTAAATTTTTTTATTGCCTCTTCCAAGTCATATATATATTCATTCCCACAAAATCCACAATTATCTTTTCTTCCTAATAATTGTCTTGTAATAACATACTTTTCAAAATTATTGGGTACAAAGAAAAGATATTTTCCTTCTTTTTGTTTTATTAAGTAACATTCGCCTAAACCTGGATTAATAACTTTTTCATATAACCTTATTTTCATATTTTCTCCTTAATATCTTCTAATTTTGTATTTTCTGGATAACCTAAAACAAATAGTAAAGCTTTTATTTGTCCATCTTCATAAACTTTCATAGTTCCACTTGATGGTGCTTTAATAAGATATTTCAACTCTCTAATAATTTCATGTCGTGATTTAATAGCTCCATATTTTTCATACAGTAATTTATTTTGTTGTTCTAATGACAAGACTTTAGCTTTTAGTTTTAGTATTTCACGATCTTTATCATCAGTCTTCAGAATTTCCCCGTAAACTATCAATTTCTTTCAATGTCCTTCTAACAGAATTTTTTTGCACTTTTGGAGCCTTCATTTTTTGAGTTGTTCCTTTACAACTTCTTATTTTTTTTACTTTAAGAACTTTTTCACTTTTTTCAAGTTCTTCAATTGCTCTTTTTAATTTATTTATTATTCTTTGCATACCACCACGAGCTGAATTAGATAGTCTTAATTTCTTTTCTAGTTCCAATATTTTGTCATCTTTTTCACGATTAAGATTTGTTTTAGAATTAATTAATTCTTCAAATTTTTTGACACTACTTTCCAATATTTTTATTTGTTCTAAATATTCAGTTTCTTTTTCAGACTTATCTTGTAAAATCTTATAATTTCTGTCTTTTTCACATTTTAATGAGTCTTCTAATTCTTTAACCTCATTTTTTGCCGAACTCAATTCATTTTTTAATTTATTGTATTTTTTTCCACTAACTAGTATCATTTATAATCAGCTCCTTCTTCACTATGTAACCAGTCAAAATTTAAAATTTCTTTTTGCTCATCTGTTAACTCAATTTCTGAATTATTTAACGAACTTATAACACCTGATTTAAAATTTTCAACCTTTGTTTTCCCCATGTTTTTCCAATTGGTTAAAATTCCATCAATATAACCAATTGAAACTTTTTCATTTCTCTTTGCTATTTCAATAGCCGCTTTAATTACAGCAAATTCAAATGTATTTTCCCACCTTTCGATTATTTCAAATTCATTTTGATTTATTGTTCTTTTTATTTCTTTTTCTAATAAAAGAAATAAATCATTATCATTATCATTATCATTATCATTTTCATTATCATTTTCATTATCATTAAGCTTGTTTTGTTTGTTTTTGCTTGTTTTGCTTGATTGATTGTTTTTGCAAGCATTTTTATTACCTTTAGGAGCACCGCCCCTTTGCCCAGCCATACTGCGTTTAAGAGTAATTTGATTGTATTTTTCATTGTCAACAAGCAATTGGTTGTTTATGAAATCAAAAGCCATTTCAATATCATTTTCTAAAACAACCTCATTTCCGAGTTGTTTTTCAAATAATGCTCTGAAAAGTCTTCCAAGTTGTTCATTGTTCAACTTTTTAATAATGTTATAATGAGAAAAATAAAATATTATACTGTCTTTTTCTTTCACATTTTTGTTCCCTTTCATTTAATTTTTAACCCAACCAATTGCCCCTGAAATTTTTATTTTATATTTTTGCTTTTAAGATAAGCATCTATATAGTCGAAGCATGTAACTGCAATAGTAGCTTCTATAAGATTTGCAACAATTCCATAAACAGTAAAAGTTCCATTAAATGCAACTGCTATTACCCAATCAGTAATAAACATGATGCTCGTTATAACAGCAAGCATAAATATTAATGTGTTTTTTAAATTAATTTTCATTTGTTCTTTCCCCCTTTTCATTTTTCATTTCGAATTGGTTATCCCAAAACTTTTTTAATATTCTTCCACTATATGTAACAATTTCTGGATATTTTTCTTTTATTTCTTCATTTAATCTATAAATCAAATCATAACATTTTGTTCTTTTATATCCTGTTTGTTTCATAATTTCTTTAACTGTATAAAATTCATTTTCTTTCATATAAAATAAGATCCTTTCTTTATATCACTTTTGTTTTTAGTTTGTTTTTTGTCCTAGCAGATTTTAACTATTTTTTAGCAGTCTTTTATCGCTTTTTCTTTTATTAGGTTTTCCTAACTTTTAATGCAATAAAAATAATTATAAATGCTAAATTCATTAAGTTCAACTTGTAAAACATACAATATTTCACAAATTTCTTTTTGAGTAAAGTAGCCTTCGCCATTAATTTTTTTTATAAATGTTGGTTCGGACATACTTATTTGTTTTATAAAATTTAATTGTGTTCCAAACTTTTCAACGACTTTACCCTTTAATTTAGAATAATCAAATACTATAGGCATTTTTTCACCTCACTTTTTGTTAGGTTTTCCTAACTTATAAATAAAGTATAAATCATAAATTTTAAAATGTCAACAAAAAATTAAGAAAAATTTACATTTTTTTAAGTTTTTCTTAATTTTTGTATTTAAATGTGTTATACTATTATCGGAGGGAAAATTATGATAGTTGAAGAATTTTCTTTTAGATTAAAAAAAGCTATGGAAATTAAAAGGATGAAGGCAGCCCAATTATCTAAATTGACTGGAATAAAGCCACCATTAATAAGTGATTATTTATCTGGAAAATACAAAGCAAAGCAAGACAAAGTTTATTTATTAGCTAAAGCATTAAATGTCAACGAAGCATGGTTAATGGGATATGACGTTCCAATGGATAGGATTATTAATGAAAAAACCAAAAGTGATATTTTGAGAGATAAAATTGAAAATCTTAGTGATTTACAAAAAGATGCAATCATTCAAATAATAGATAATATGAAATAACAGGAGGACAATCATGATATTAACAGAACCAAAAACAGAAAGACAAAAAGGAAATAGCCTTTTAGGAAATTATGATGAATATGTAATAATAGATATCGAAACAACTGGATTAGACCCACAAAAAGATAAGATAATTGAGTTAGCAGGAATAAAAATCAAAGATAACAAAGTTATTAAAGAATACAGTTCACTAATAAATCCTGAAATTGAAATTAGTAGCTTTATCACAGAACTAACAGGTATTGATAATTGTATGATAAATAAAGCACCAACAATTGAAAATGAATTAAAAAAATTTATAGATTTTGTGGGTAACGATTTAGTTGTAGGTCATAATGTTAATTTTGATATTAATTTTATTTATGACAATAGTTTAAAATATTATAACAATATCTTCGAAAACAATTATCTTGATACACTTAGAATGAGTAGAAAATTATTAAGTCTTGAAAATCACAAATTAAAAACACTAGCTGAATCATTTAATATAGATTATAAAAAAGCTCATAGAGCATTAAGAGATTGTTATATAACATTTGATGTTTACAATAAGCTTAAAGAATTAAACGTTAACAATCAAGAAAACGAAAGTCATTTGTTACAAGAATTTGTTGTTCCAAATGAAAATCCATTTGAGAACAAAAAAATAGTTGTTAAAGGAAAAATTATAAATTATGGATACGAATTTCTATGCGAATTAGCAAGAAAATGTAGTGTTAGACTTATATCTGATGTTTTCTATAGAGATTGTGATTATTTAATTTTAGGGATTAACACATATCAAAGATATATGGCTGGAATTGACTCAGAAAAATTAAACAAAGCTCATGAATTAGAAAAAAATGGAACATTAAAAGTATTATCAGAAGAAGATTTTTATAAATTAAATGGTGTTCCACTAAAAAAGAAAACTAAGACGTTTACAAATAAATATGAATTTCCAGAAGAAATAGATAAAAATAGTCAAATCTATGCTAACGAATTTGTTATTACTGGAGCACTTGAAAAATTATCCAGAAAAGACTGCACAGATATAATAATCGGGCTTGGGGGAACAGTAAAAGATAGAATATCAAAAAGTACTAATTACTTAATACTAGGCAATAATGATTATAATCCTATATTAAATGGAGAAAAAAGTCACAAACAAAAAGATGCTGAAAAAGCAAAATTAAATGGTCAAAATATTGATATCATATCAGAAAATGTATTTTACGACATGATAGAAGATTATATTAAAATACAATAAAAAAAGACCTCGTGCTGGAACACGAAGTCAAAATGAAAAATCGCAAAAGTCTGCTAGGACTAAAAACAAAATATCAAGCGATATAATGTTTATGGATCTTTCATATTCATTATATCACAAATGCATAAAAAAACAAAGAAAAATATACAGGGAGTGATAAAAATGAATACAAAAATATATGAACGAACTAGATGGCAAAATATATATAGACATAAAATAAACAAAAACTACGTTATAAGATTTAATGGTAAAGTTGGAACTAGCATTTCAAAGGATGAACGTGGAAACAAAATATATGACTCTGAAACAGCTAGAAAAATTAGAGATAATCAAATAATCATTGAAAAAAAACGTAAAGAAATAAAACACAAAGAAACTTTTGACGATTTATGGGACAAATATATTGATGCTTGTATATACGTAAAAAAACAAGCTTATAATACCATTTTAAGAAAAACTAAAGCATACAATAGGTATATAAAAGGAAATATCAATATTCCAATTAACAAAATTAATAAAGAGTACTGGGCAAAATTTATTGATCAAGCACAATGCTCTGATAAACAAAAAAATAATCTAATTAAAACTATTAAAGCTTTTTTGAATTGGTGCATCGAAGAAAATATTATAATGTATAATGAAATAGCAAAAATAAAAAAATACAAAGAAACAAAATTAGAAATGAAATACTGGTCAACTGATGAGGTTATACGATTTTTTAGCAAAATTGAACAATTAATAGAAAATACAGATGACATAATATTTAAAAGACAAGCACTAATGATACAGACACTAGTAACAATAGGTTTTTCCCTTGGTGATAGAATTGGCGAAACACGTGCTTTAACTTATGATACAATTAATGGGACAAAAATGACTATAGACATAAAGCATTCAATTAATTATGATACAAAATCTGATGTATTTTTATCTGATACAAAAAACTATCATTCACAAAGAGAAATAGCTATTACCCCAAAATTAATTAATCAAATAGCTAAATACAAGTCTTTTTTAATAAATGATATGAAATATCACGTTGAAGGCAAATCACTTATATTCTTCAATTATGAAATAAATAGACCCTACTCTGATGTTACATTGAGAAAACAATTTCATAGATTTTGTGATTTGTGCGATGTAACAAAAATAAGATTATATGATCTGCGTCACACTTATGTTGCAACAATGATGACTGAAGGAAAACAACTTTATCAAATAAGTCCCCGTATAGGACATTCTAACTATTCAACAACAGTTAATAAATATGGGCATTTATCAAATGAAATAAAAAAAGAAATCGCAAATACCACGGATAAATATTTATAATTTTCGTGGTAAATTTTTACCGCCGTTTTACCGCGGAATATATGGAAAAAGTGAAAAATATGGAAAATACAGACGGTAATTGCAAAAAAAAAGCCCGAAAATACGGACTTTTGAGTACTAATTGGTGACCCGTACGGGATTTGAACCCATGTATGCATGCGTGAAAGGCATGTGTGTTAAACCGCTTCACCAACGGGCCATTATTAATGGTGGGCCTGGGGGGACTTGAACCTCCGACCTCACGCTTATCAGGCGTGCGCTCTAACCAGCTGAGCTACAAGCCCACTAACAAAACCTTTTTCATTTTACACTATTTTTTAATAATTTGCAATAGTTTTTGTAAAATTTATGATTTTTTTTGCTGACGTATTAACATTATACTATATAAGCCCAATCTTGTAAATAGATTTTTGACAAAAAGTAACAATAATTTAACATTGTTACTTTTTGAATTCATCTATCATTGGTAAATATATATTTTGTAACAAAATAACTCCTTGTTCACTAGTTGCTTCTGCTCTAAAAGTTATATTGGGTCCTGTATTACTTGCTCTTACTAAAACCCAACCATTTGTATAAGTAATTCTTACCCCATCAATATCATTTATTGGATAATTCATTTTTTTAGCATAATTTTTAACTTGTTCAACAACATTAAATTTAATATTATCACTACAAGGTATTTTTATCTCTGAAGTACTATAATATCTAGGAAAATCTTTAACTAACTTACTTAATTTTTCACTTGTTTTACTAAGTATTTCTAATAATCTTAAAGATGCGTATATAGCACTAGCACAATCAGCATCACGATCTCTAAAATAAAGATGACCTGAATATTCTCCCCCAAAAGGAAGATTATCTTCATGAGTTTTAAACTCTGTATATGATGCTCCAGTTCTATATAATAAAGCTTTTCCTCCCCATAAGTTAATCATATCTTCCATAGATTTAGAACATTTTACATCATAAAGAAAAGTTTTATTAGAAACATTATTAAACATATCTTTAATATATAAAAGCATTAAAAATTCAATTGGCATTAATTCACCATTTTCCATAACAACACCAATTCTATCACCATCACCATCATAAGCCACCCCAAAATCTGCTTTATTTTCTTTAACAGCTCTTTGAAGTTGAACCATATTTTCAGGTACTGCAGGGTCTGGATGATGATTTGGAAAACTACCATCAGAAATATCATTTATATATATTGGATGACAAAAAGCATTATCAAATACTTTTCTAATTATATGAGTTGTTGCTCCATTACCAGCATCTATTACAACTTTTCTCTTATTTTTACCATATTTAATTGAAAATTTTAAATATTCTAAATACTTATCAGTAATATTTGTATTAGTAATTCTTCCTTGTCCATTTTTAAATACACCCGCATAAGTATACTTTTTAAAATCTTCAATCATATCTCCACGAGCATTAATCATGCCATCAAAAGACATTTTAAAACCATTATCATCTTTAGGATTATGTGAAGCTGTTACCATTATTCCTGGCATTTGATTTAAATATCTCGCATAATAATTCATCGGTGTTGTAGTAAACCCTAAAGAAATAATATTTATTCCACTAGAAACTAAACCTTTAATAAGGTTTTGAGTTAATGTCTCACTAGATAATCTATTATCATGAGAAACAATACAGGTATTTTTATTATACTTTTCTTGTAAGTAAGAACCATAACTTTTACCAATTGTAAAAGCCACTTGCTCATTTATTGTTGTTGGATATGTCCCTCTAATATCATAAGCTCTAAATATTTCTTCATTTATTGTTTGCACTTTTTCACCCTCTTCTTATTTTATTATTGCTTCTAATGCTAATTTTATCATATTATTTAAAGATGTTTGTCGCTCTTCAATAGATAAAACAACATCACTAAATTTTGAGTCAACGACTGTTGCTATAGCTGTAGCACGTCTTCCCATACTATTAGCAACATGAATAAGACCAAAAGCTTCCATTTCTTCTCCTAAAACTTCATATTCTTTAGGGATTCTTGAAAGCACTCTTTCAAAATCTATATAAGGACCAAAAACATCCATTGTGGTAAGCATTCCTTTATGTAATTTATCATTTAATCCCAGTTCACTTGCAGCCATCATAACAGAATTATTTAACTCTTCATCCGCCACAACTACCCTCTCACGATAATTATTAAAAGTATATGCAAAATTTGACTCACTATAAACACTTTCACTTAAAAGCATATCATTTATATTAGCTTTTGGACTTACTGCACCACAAGTACCAATTCTAATTATTTTTTGAACATCAAAAAAGTGAAATAATTCAAAAGAATAAATACCCATACTAGGCATACCCATTCCACTTCCCATAACAGTAACAGGAACACCTTTATAAGTTCCAGTAAACCCTAGCATATTACGTACACTCGTAACACATTTAGCATTTTCCAAGAAATTCTCAGCAATATACTTAGCACGCAAAGGGTCCCCAGGCATAAGTACTACCTTAGCAATATCATTTTTATTTTCTACTTCAATATGAATTGGATTTTCTCCTAAAAACATAATTATCACACTACTTTCTAAAATTATTCTATCAAAAAATATACTATTTTACTAGTATATTTTAATAACTTTTAAAAACTTTACTTACATTTTCCATCATATAAAATAGGTATTTCATACATCTCTATTTTATCATCTATCGTTTCAACTTTCACTTCTATATATAAATTATCTTTATAACTATAACATTTATCTAAGAAATTATCCATTTTAAAACTATTATTTTTTAAAAAATATTCTATTGTTATAGCTTTATCTTCGTTATATTCTAAAGTATCCATTACATTAATACCATTATCTTCCCTCAAGAAAAGTGTTCCATCTATTTTCTTATATTTAGTTAAATTAACATCACTACAATTAACTATATTTTTTATTTCTATTTTATTATTATAAACAAAATTTCCATATAAACCATACTTATTACAATAATCATTTACTTTTCTTTCTTTATTATTATTATTTACTATTGTAACAATTCCAATTACTATAACTAATAATATTACAACAAATATAATTATTTTTACTTGTTTTTTCATTATATCACTTTCCTAGATATATTTATTATAACATGCCAAAAGAAAAACTGCTACATTTATTATATAACAGCTTCCTTTTCTTCAATAACATATTCAAAATTAACTATATCTTTAGCATTAATATTAACATTTTTCCCATTTTTTAAACTTATAGCAATTACATCAGATGGTATACGTTTACTTGATACAACATAACCAACCAATTCTAGATTATTTTTTAAAGTAATCTTTATTTCATAACCATGTGTTTTTCTTATTTCACACAACATCATAAACACTGAATTATCAATTTCATATTTTGAAATAGGCAAATAACTTTTAGGAACTTTATACGTTGTTATAAGTCTTTTTTTACTTTTAGAAAAAATATATATACAATCATTAAATACCTTTATGGTTTTACCTCGATCTTTAGAATTTAAATATTTATAAAATTCCCCTCGAAAATTCTTCTTTGTTTTTCCATACTTTTTTATACTATTTAATAAAGTTCCATAATCGCTTTTAATTCCTACTCGTTCCATTAATCTTTTTTTAGCATGACTTGATACATGTTTTGGCATTATAATTTCCTTTCATTAACCACTACTTAACTCATATACTCAAGTTAATCATACCATATTAAAGAAACATTGTAAAGATTTTTACTTTTCTTTTTTAATAATTAAAACACATCCAACAACACCAATTACGGCAACAATTCCAATAGCAATATATTTTTCAATATTATCAATTGTTTTTGGATTTTCAACCACTTCTTTTACTACACTAAATTCTGTACTTGCTTCTCCATTACTAAACATAACTTTTAATGTATGTTTACCAACACTTAACTTACTTACAAATTCATTATTAAATGTTATAATTGTACTTCCTTCAGTAACTTTATAATTACTTATATCAACTAACTCATTATCAATATATACTTTATCAAATAAACTATAATTAGCATCAATCCTAAATGTCATATTACTATCTTTATTTAAAGTATATTTTTGATTTTCACCCTCAAGAAATTCATATTCTTTAGAAGTATTTCCATTATTTACATATTTGAATGTAAACTCATATTTACATCTAGTATAATAATCATATCTTGTTTCAAATATAATTCCATCAACAGTACTTTCATAATTTAATGCAGAACCTGTGTATTGAGTATGAAACCCTTTAAAAACTTCACTTTCTTTATTTCCAACATTTACTGCAGTTAATACCACTTTATTTTCAGACTTTTTCCCAACTATCTTTATAACAGCTTCATTTTCATTTTCTGTTACTAACAAACCATTGTTGCTTTTTTTGTAAAATAGTGTTTTTTCTAAATCTGCAAATGATTTTAATCCTTCCGTTAACTCATCAGTTTTTGAAAAATCTATTAAATATTCTTGTCCATTAGATAAATCTATTACTCCTTTTGATGATATATCATTATATATATTTTTAACGGTTGTATTAATAGCAATACTCGCTCTTTCAAATTTAATATCTAACATTCCATTAAATTTACTTGGTTCCAATTTAAATGTAGGTTTTGTTCCTTCTACTATCGATTTAGTAATAGGATAATACCAATTATTAATTTTTAATTTTACTGCTCCAGGTTTTGTAACTCCCACATTTTCACCTTGAATTTCTTCAATAACAAACTTATAATCCGCTTCATTTAAATCAATTACCATATTATTTGAAATATCAACAACTAAATTATCATCTTTAAAAACTTGAACATTTGCTATTTTACTATATTCTACATACCCATCATGAATAATTCCACCTTTAAAATTTAATGTGACTTCATTTTTTTCTAATGCCTTAACATTAAACATAACTGCAAAAGCTAAAATTATTGTTAAAATTATTTTTTTCATGTTCTCTCTCCTATTCTGTGAAATCCTTTATTTCTTCTTCAAAACAATCTTTATAATTATATTCAACATACTTTTTATCACGATTTACAAATGTATCTTTAATTGGTATCAAAGTATAATCTTTTAAAATTACATATTCATACGTAAACGTTAAAACTTCATCGTAATATTTAGACAACATTTTCATTTTTAATGTTCCTGTTGTTCTTTCTCCATCTTTATAATAATCAACGATTTCATAAAAAGCTTTATCAGTTCTAATAATTCTATCATTGTAAACATTTAATATTTTTTCTCCCACATAATTACCATCAACTTTAGTTTTAGAAAAACCATAATCCTTTTTATTAATAAAATCATACCATGGAACACTCAACTTATAAATAACATTATCTTTAACCATATGCATATTAAATATCAAGTCGTAATCTAATTTTTCACCATATGTTTCTTTAGTATATGAATCATAAAACTTCTTTAACTCATATGTTGCATTTTGAAACATATTATAACCACTTTTAATTTCATTATCTACATTAGTATCTTCAATTCTATAATAAACATCATCACTTGTTATAAAATGAATATCAGCTCCATAAGGAATACCAATACTAACTATTTTTAAATCTTCTGGAATATCTAACACTTTTTTATAACTAACATCTTCATTTTTTAACTTTGCAGGGTCAAATATATAAGCTTTATTATCACTTATAAAAGTATATTCATTAAAAAGTGTATTTTCATTTAAAACCTCTCCCCCTAAAAACTTTTTATATTCACTAGCACTTTTATTATTATTTTTAGCAGCTTCTTCTACTAGAGAAGTCTTTTTATTATCATCTATTTTTGTATTATCTTTTTTATTAAATAAAATAATACCAGTAATTATTAATAAAACTAAAACTATACTACCTACAATTATCCATAATTTCTTATTTTTCATTATTCACCTATTTTTTCAATATAACCATCTGTCTTTTTAGTATACATATCCTCACTTATTGATTTATATCTTTCTCCTTTATAATCATCTGTAAATCCATTATAAGCTTTATATATTTCATTAGTTTCAACATCATAAACTCTTTCATAACCTAAAGTTGCATCACTTTGTTTTTGACTCATTATATCATAAGTACTACTTCTTTTTTCCCAAGCATCCATATATGAATCAAAAGCTGCTTGAACACTTGCACTTAGTTTAAGGGCATTAGCAGTTTCAGCATTATTATTTTCAATCGTTTTATTTACATAAGAACTTTTAAACTCAATAGAATTAATAGATTTTGTTAATATATCTTCATAATCTATAAATTTATCTTTTTCACTAGTAATTGCATAAATATCATAAACCATATAATAAGTCGTATCCATTCCTAGATTATACCCATTACCAAAGTTTACAATACTTGCCATAAACATTCCTTCACCATTATTATTTTTTTCATCCTTAAATGTTGCTCTTAGAACTTTACTATCCATTGCATAACTTTTCATTGATGCATTAGATTCAAATTCTTCAATTACTTCAAAACTATTTAAATAAGGAAACTTAACAGTTGAATATGTAGAATCAATACCTTTTAAAAAGTCTGCTATATCATTAAACTTACTATAAAATTCATTTACTGTTGGATTTTTTAACACCACTGAAGTTGTATAAATTTTATATGTCGAAGGAGTACCACTTAAAGCTGCATAATCTTGCCATGCTTTCTTAGCACTATCGCTTTTAAGTAGTGGTTGAATCTTTATCATCAAATAAATCTTATTAATAGGATTTTCTTTATCATAAACACTTATGGTATAATACATTCCATCTCCCCCATAAGTTACTTCCCACCCCTTTGGTTTCTTCATTGAAAGAGCATCATTTTCATAATCTTCTAAAGTTAGTTGACTAACTTCATTTTTAACTATTTTAACTTTACCTTTATCAGTTTTAATAACTCCCCCATTACTTATATTGTTTGAACCAGTTAACTTTATCGCAACAAAAACTAAGCCTAAAACAGCGATTACAGCACAAGCAATAATAATTATTTTTTTCTTATTCATATTTTATTCTCCTTTTCTACTTATATTATAATTTAAATATAAATATATCACAATTAAGTTGCCAACTTATGCATTGTTTTTAATGACAACTTCTATTATATATAGTATAATACTTTCAGGTGATTATTATTATGAATTTCAGTGATTTATTAAACAAATATCTAAAAGAATTTAATTGTAGTTCAAAAAAGTTATCAGAACTTACAAATATTTCTCCCTCAGTTATAAGTAGATATCGTAGCAATCAAAGAACCCCAGAAATAAATAGCGTTCAAACACAAAAAATAATCGAAGCTTTAACTTTATTAAGTAATAACAAATATCAAAAAGAAGATATTGAAAAAGAAATAATTAATTCTTTAAAAAAAGATGATTTTAATTATGATAATTTTAGTAAAAATCTAAATGAATTAATAAATGTTTTAAAAATTAATTTAAAAGACATGTCAAAATACACATCATATGACTCATCACACATATCAAGAATAAGATATAGCAAAGCTAAACCCAGTGAACCGATTGAATTTGCTAAAAAAGTTACAAATTACATAACTAATAAATATACTTCTACAGAAGATATAAAAAAATTAACTGATATTTTAAACATCAATGACTTAACTAAAACTAATTTACAAGATGAATTATTAATGTTTTTAATTAATAATAAAAATTTATCTACAGATAAAATTGAAAATTTTCTAACAAATTTAGATAATTTTAACTTAAATGATTATATTAAAGCTATAAAATTTGATGAGTTAAAAATCCCAAACATCCCTTTTTACATAACTAAAACTAAAAATTACTATGGCCTTGAAGAAATGAAAAAAGGAGAACTAGACTTTTTTAAAGGAACGGTTTTAACTAAAAATAAAAATGTTTTCATGTGTAGTGACATGCCTATGGAAGATTTGGCTAAAGATATAGAATTTGGAAAAAAATGGATGTTTGGTATAGCATGCATGTTAAAAAAAGGCATTCATTTAAATATAATTCATAACTTAGACCGCCCTTTTAATGAAATGATGCTTGGACTTGAAAGTTGGATACCAATTTATATGACTGGTCAAATAACACCATATTACTTCAAAGATATTAAAACAAACATTTATCAAAATCTAACATATGTATCAGACACTTTAGCACTCGCCGGTGAATCCATAAATGGTTATCATAGCAAAGGAAAATATTATTTAACTAATAACAAAAAAGAAGTAGAATATTACCAAGAAAAATCTAAAAATTTATTAAAAAAAGCTTCTTCTTTAATGGAAATATATAAAGAAAAAGAAGCATTTAATAAATTTTTAAATGATTACTATAAAATAAATGAAACAAGAACTAGATATTTATCAAGTCTACCCCTTTTTACAATCAGTGATACCCTACTTACTTCTATTTTAAAAAGAAATAAACTAAATAAAACTGACATAGATACTATCTTAAATTATAAAAATGAATGTTTAATAAACTATACTAATATTTTAAATACTTCATCTATAACAGATAATATTCATATATTAACAAAAGAAGAATTTAAAAACTCTTTATCTAACCTCTTACTTTCCGATATTTTTTATAATAAAAGAATTACTTATACATATGAAGAATATTTATCTCACCTAAAAGAAACAGAAACTTTTTCTAAGAAGAACCATAATTACAAATTAAATAAATTATCATCACTTACATTTAAGAATATAACAGTTACAATAGTAAACAAAAAATTTGTTATTATATCTAAAGAAGAAAACCCAACCATTCATTTTATTATAAGACATCCAAAACTAGTAAATGCTATTAGCAATTTTAAACCAATAGTAAAAGAAGCAAACTAAAAAGCTGAATAAAATCAGCTTTTTAGTTTGCTCTAGAACCTATCGGAGCTATATTTAAATCTTGTCCTAAAGATTTAAGTACACCTGTATATTTATTATAAAGTCTTTCATAATCTTTTAAATAACTATCATCAGTCATTTTACTAAATGGAATAACAGTATGTCCTGAATGAACTGCAGTTGTAACTGGATTACCCTTATATTTTGTAAATATTAATTCCCCACCAAGATTATCAAAAGTCATGTTTACTTCATTATCTTTAGAAACAGTTTTAGTTATATCTAAAGTTGCCATAAACCCAATAAGTTTATTCCAATCTCCATTAGACCCACCATATTGATTTGAAATAAAATTACCTAAAGAATACATTACAATAGTATCTCCAATTTTAGTTATTGGTTGCAAGATATGAGGATGATTACCTATTACTATATCAACTCCAAGCGATGATAAATACTCAGCAATTTCTTTTTCTTCATCATTTGGCATATTGATATATTCAACACCCCAGTGCATTGCCACAATTAAAACATCAACTTTATCACGAACAGCTTCAATATCTTTTTTTACTTGTTCTTTATCATATTTATTTAATAAATAACTCTTACCTGCTGGAACATTTAATCCATTTGTAATAGTTGTATATGATAACATCGTATAAGTTATATTATTTTTTTCTTTTATAATAAAATTATTTCTATCAGTCTCTGAATCACTCATACCACTATATAAAATATCAGTAGTCTTAAAATATTTAATAGTATTTAAAATACCTTTTTCTCCTTTATCTAAAGAATGGTTTGATGCTAAAGATACTGTATTAAAACCAACTGCACGCATGGCATCTACATAAGCACTCGGGGTATAAAACATTGGATAACCTGAATAAGCAATTGAGTCATCCCCAGTTGGTGTTTCTTGATTATAATAAGCAATGTCATATTCACTAACAATATCTTTTACATACTTTACAGCATCACTAAAATCATAAACACCATTTTTATAATAAGTTCTATAAATAACACTATGTATTAACCCATCCCCAGTTGCAAGTAATTTCAATTTATAAACTTGTTCTTTATTTTCACTAGGTTTATTATTATTATTATTATTATTGTTAACTTTAGTACTTCCATTTACATCACTAGTATTTTTACCAAAGAAATAATCATATCCTTGATAAGATAAATAACTAACTAAAGCTACTAAAATAATACTTAGAAAAAATTTAACTATATTTTTCTTAAACTTTCTTTTTCTTCTTGCCATAACTAATCCTTTAATAAATTATATACTTCATCTTTATCTAAATTATGTGTTTTATGCATAAAATCAGGAAGTAAATGTAAATGAATATGTTTAATAGCTTGAGAGTCACCATAATTAATTAAAAATGTTGAGGCACTCTTATCAAGTTTAAACATTAATTCTTTAGTAAATTTCTTACCAACACTAATCATTTTAATTAATAATTCATCTGGAACTTCATAAATATCTTCAAAGTGTTTTTTTGAAATAACCAAAGTATGTCCATCTGTATCTGGAAATGCATCAAGCATAACAAGTATATCATCATCTTCATATAATATTTTTGAAGGAACTTCCTTTCTTACAATTTTACAAAATAAACAATCATCTTTCATTTTTAATCTCACCACAATAAGTATACCAAATCCTGTGTACTTTTGTAAAGTAGATGCATATACTTAATTAGGAGCGTGATTAATTTGTCTAGTTTTAAAGAAATAGTTA
>ERZ827168.2720-NODE-2720-length-19748-cov-8.033514_pt1 | contig 19748 bp, 17 predicted proteins | sample MGYA00519868_ERZ827168 | MGnify/ENA primary metagenome ERZ827168 (study PRJEB31778, sample SAMEA3449271) | human gut metagenome | biome: human gut; feature: human-associated habitat; material: faeces | place: United Kingdom | collected 2010/2012 ...
CTTATGTTATAAGGAATTTTGCAGATTTTTACTTCACACTAGATTTTATTGAACCAAAATAAGTAAAATATCGACTATCGGAATTTAATTCTATGGAGAATAGAGGTTATTCTATCTATGAAGTAGGAATTTTGTTTGGTGATAATCAAAGTGATAAATTAAAAATTGTCATTTGTTCTTTGATTTTTACATATTTGAGTGTTATAATATAGTCGATTTTTTCAATTGGTGAGAGGGAGCGGTTGAAATGGCTGAATTAAATATTAGAGAATTTAAATCAAAATTAGAAATGGAATTAAAAAAAAGTTCTAGTGTTTTTGTTATGGGACACAATGAGCCAGACTTTGATGCGATAGGTTCAGCATTTGGTCTATATGTTTGGGCAGTTCAAAATGATAAGAATGCATATATTATTGTTGATGATGATGAATCTAAAATAGAACCTGGTGTAAAGAAAATAATAGATGATAATAGAGATATTGTAAGAATTATTAATAAGGAAGAGTTTGAAAAAAAGGTTAATGATAATTCTATCTTAATTGTAACAGACACAAATAAAAAAAGTTTAATTTCCCTAAAAGAAGAGTTGGACAAATTTAGAAAAGTTATTGTAATTGATCACCACACAAAGGACGAGCATTCTATAAAATCAGATTTAGAATATATTGATCAATCGGCATCAAGTGCCTCAGAAATAGTTGCAAGACTTCTTAATATGGGAAAAATAAAATACTCTGGTAGAGTTGCAAATTATTTACTAGCAGGTATAAGCTTAGATACTAAGAGATTTAAACAAAACACAACATCAACAACACATGATGTTGCTGAAAAACTACTTGTAAGAGGTGCTGACATTGACTATGTAAACAATTTGTTTTTAGAAGAGTTTGAAAATTATTGTAGAATATCAAATCTAATAATAAATGGAACAATAATAAAGAAATATACTGATTCTCTTGCACCAATAACAGTTTCTTTTACACTAGATAGAGCAAATCCTAAAACTATTTATTTAAAAGAAGATTATGCAAAAGCTGCTGATAGAATGATGAAATTTAATGGAATTGATGCCTCATTCGTTTTAGGATATGTTGATGAAGAAACAGTACATATATCTGCAAGAGGCGGAAAAAAAGTAAATGTAGGTAAAATTATGGAGCAAGCCTATGGCGGAGGAAACTTTCAAAGTGCAGGTGGAAGAGTAGTAACAGACGATATTACTGCAGTCGAAAACTTACTTATGGAAAAAGTACCTATAGGTGTTTCAGATGAAGAAGAAATAATTGAAAATCCACCTGTTGTTAAAAAAGTAAAACAGATGAAAAAGAAGAAATATAGATTATGAGAGAAATTACAAAAAATTTCTCTTTTTTTATGAATAATAAGATAGGAGGTGTTAATTATTACATTCAAATATCGTTATAGAAAACAAATAGTAATAGGAATATTCATATTATTTTTACTAGTAGGAGGAACAATACTTACAATATTTATGTTTCAAAGTGATAAAAAAGATAAAAGTGACCTCGTAGTATCTACAGCTACTAACTCTTTAAAAAAGAAATCAAAAAAAGAAAATATTGAAAACTATAAAGTTGATATTAAAGGAGAAATACTAACTCCAGGGATATATACTTTAAAAAGTAATTCTAGAGTAATTGATGTTATAGAAATGTCAGGAGGCTTAACAGAAAATGCGGATACCTCTGTTATTAATCTAAGTAAAAAAATAACAGATGAAATGGTCATAATAATTTATAGTAAAAGTGAAGTAAAAGACTTTGAAAAAACAAAAGAAACAGAAAAAATTGTTCAAGAAAAATGTATTAAAAAAGATGAAAATGCTCTAAAAAATGATGCCTGTATTACAGATTCGGTAAAAACAAGTGGTAAAGTATCAATAAATACAGCAACAAAAGAAGAATTAATGACTCTAACTGGTATAGGAGACTCTAAAGCAGAAGATATAATAAAATATCGTGAAGAAAATGGTTCATTTAAAACAATAGAAGATATAAAAAATGTATCTGGAATAGGAGATAGCTTATTTGCTAAAATTAAGGAAAATATTACTACATGATACTTTATTTTATATAATATTTACTTTAGTAGTATTACTTACTATATTTAGACTAAGTATAGTTAAGAAATCAATTTATAACACAAATACAAAAAAAGTAGAAGGTATTGTAAAAGACATTCATATAATAGATGACAAAGTAGATATAACTCTAAAAGCAAAAGAAGATTTAATAGTAACTTATTATAAAAAAGATAAAGAACAAATAAACATTAACTTAGGAGATAAAATTTTAGTAATAGGCGAATTTACTAAGCCTGCCTCTCCAAAAAGTCAATATTTATTTAATTATAAAAAATACTTAGAAAGAAAAAATATTTATTTCAAAGTACAAGCAACATCTATCATAAAACTAAAAAATAATAAAAATATATTTTATGAAATAAAAAAAATAATTATAAAAAGAATTCCAAATAGATATCTCTATACTTTTATTTTAGGAGATAAGAAATATTTAGATAAAGATGTCATAAGAAGTTATCAAGAAAATGGAATAAGTCATTTATTCGCAATAAGTGGTATGCATATAACTCTACTTACTGGAATGTTATCTAAATTATTAAAAAAAATGAAAGTAAGTGAAGAACAAGAGTATTTTATAATAACTATATTTCTAATAAATTATTTAATAATAGTAGGTATTACTCCATCAATTCTACGAGGAATATTGTTCTATATATTTTTTACACTAAATAAACTCTATTATTTTTATATAAAGCCAGTAAATATCTATTTATTCATTATATCTTTATCATTACTTGTAAATCCAAATTACTTATTTGACATAGCATTTCAATATTCTTACTTAATAAGTCTTTCTCTAATAAGTCTTTCAAGTACCCTTCAAAGTAATAACTACATAAAAAGTTTATTAAAAGTATCAATTATATCTTTTATAGTAAGTATTCCAATAACAATACGTAATTTTTATCAAATAAATATACTAAGTATAATATATAATCTCTTCTATGTACCACTAGTAAGTATAGTAATATTTCCTATGTCATTACTTGTCTTAGTAATACCAAAACTAAATATAATTTATAATATTTTTATAATAATACTTGAAAAAACATCAACATTTTTTTCTAAAATAAACACTCTAAAACTAGTTTTTATAAAATTACCAAATATAGTTTATATAATATATTTTATTATCATACTAATATACATATTTAGAAATAAGAAAGAATACTTATATATCTTATTAATATTATTAACAGTTCACTTTTCAATTCCCATAATTAGTAGTAATAACTATATAGATATAATTGATGTTGGACAAGGAGACTCTATCTTGATTCATTTAAATAGAAAAAATATATTAATAGATACAGGAGGCGATACATCATATAGTTCTAATAAAGATGGAGAAATATTTTTTAATACAATTTATCCAGCTTTAAAAAGTAATGGTATAAAAAAACTTGATTATTTAATACTTAGTCATGGAGATAAAGATCATATGGGAGAAGCAAAGAAAATAGTAGAAAGCATAGATGTAAATAAAGTTATATTTAATGTAGGTAGTTATAATTATTTAGAAAAAGACTTAATTAAAACTCTTAAAAGAAAGAACATAAAATACTATAAAAATATAGAAAATATTTATATAGGAAATACTTCAATATATTTTTTAAATACAGGAGTTTATAATAATGAAAATGATAATTCTAATGTCTTATATTTTATAGTTAACAATTATAAATTTCTACTTATGGGAGATGCAGGAGTAGATAAAGAAAAAGATATACTAGATGAATATAACTTATCAGATATTGATGTCTTAAAAGTTGGTCATCATGGTTCAGATACCAGTAGTAGTAAAGAGTTTATTGATATTATGAATCCTAAATATTCAATCATATCGGTTGGCAAGAATAACAGATATGGTCATCCAAATAAAGAAGTATTAAATAATTTAGAAGATTCAAAGATATATAGAACAGATCAAGATGGTAGTATTATGTTTAAAGTTAAGAATAACAAACTAAAAATTGAAACTTGTAGTCCGTAGGAAAGAAGATGACAAAATGCATGAAGAAAAAGAGTATACTGAAAAATTAGTTGAAGATATTAAACATATTGATGAATTTGATATTGAATATTGGTTAGCAAGAGAACTAAAAAAAGTATTAGAATATACATAATGTAGAAGGTTTGAAAATGCTATTTACAAAGCAAAATTAACATGTGAAAACTTGAATATTAAGGTTGATGATCATTTTGTCGACATTGACAAAATGGTTGAGATAGGTTCGAATAGTAAAAGAATAACAAAAGATTATAGACTAACAAGATACACTTGTTTCTTAATGGCCCAAAGTGCTGATTCAAGAAAAAAGGTAATTGCACTTGCTAAAAACCTATTTTGCTATTCAAGCAAGGAAACAAGAACTTTCTGAAAAAGAATATAATGAACTTACAGAAGACGAGAAAAGATTATATAGAAGAAATCAAGCAAGAAAATATAATTTAAGTTTAAATAAAACCGCAGTTAATAGTGGAGTAAAAGATTCAGCTAGATTTCATAATGCAGGATATAAAGGCTTATATAATGGTGAAACAGCAGATGATATTTTTAAAAGAAAAATTAGAAAACAAAGAACAAGAATGCAATGAATATGGGAAATTCTGATTGGTTTGAAAAGAATACTAAATGTCAAAAAGAAGCGAGTGAAATGCGTTCAAAATTGAATTCTTTGAAGATGGAAAATGCAGCGATAAAGAATAAAGATTATACAGTCCATTATGATGAAGTTAAACCTATGTCATATCAAATATTCTACATAATTGGTGCTTCAATTGCAGGACTAGCATTATTAGGTGCATTTATTATATATTTAGTAAAAGGTAAAAAAACTTATTAATATATTAATATATAGTTATATAAGGACTACAATTTTGTAGTCTTTTTTTACTTAAATTCATAAGCATAAACGTATGTTAACACATGTAGATAAAGTTCTTATAAAAAAATCTATAAGTTTAATAGAAAATGTAAATTTGTAAAAGATTATCTTTAATTGTGATAAATATAATTAATTTTTTAGAGAAAACTTTAGTAGATAAACTAAAATATAAAGTAGATGAATTATATTCACAAATATCTAGTAAAACGACGAAAAAACAAAATGATTAGTTCAAAAAAAACTATATATGATGATATGATATACACTATGTCAAACATTGATAGACTTATAAATAAATATGAAAGAATAATAACTTAAATTGAAAAGTATAGAAATAGTTAGTTTAAAATGCTACAATAAAAATGGTGATGATATGGAAAGAAGAGAAGCAAAAGAAATAACTTTAGATTTATTATTAGGAGATCAGAACATAAATGCTGACTTTTATGCTAGTTTATTTAATAAATATAGGTGTGGAGATTCCGAAAACACACCAATCTCTCCTGCTGGAATGCAAACTGTAAATGAAAGAAATAATATTCTTCTTACTGAAGAAACATTTAAAGATTTAAATAAAATAAGAGATATTACAAGAAGAACAAATCAAGAAATAGCCTATTTTATATTTGGAGAGGAAAAACCAGATGGGACAGTATTATTAGATACTATTATATCAACATATCGGCCAAGTGGTAGGACAAGTGCTAGTTTTGACGATCTTGTTGATTCACTAGGCAAATACGTAAGAGGTGTTGAAACAGGAAAATATAGTAATGGTAGTAAACCTATAGTTTGTCACGGACACACACACGGATTAACAGCAGTTAGTGATAATTTTTCATTTGGAGATTTAATTTCCTATGTACAATTTAATAGTGCACATCCATTATTTAAAAATAGACAAATTGAAACAATGGCAATGCTTATGCCACCTTGTGGAGATTATAATTTTATAATGTATGAAAATAATCCTGTATATGAAGGTTTTTATATATTTCCAACTGTAAACTTACAATATGAAAATGGTCTTGTAGAAAGATTACCTGCCTATCAAAAAGGAGATTATTTGGTTAATAGTAGATTTACAACTAGATAGTTGGAAATAGTACTTATGCTTTTCATAATAAATTAATAATAGACAAAATTTTACGTCATAAAAAATAATTATAAGTAAAATGCTTAAATTACTAAAAAACTTATGGATTTTTTGTAATAATTTTTGTAAAATAAATTTAAATGGTGGTGGTCAAATGGAAAAAAAATATGATTTATATAACTATGATTTGACTGAACTAACTCATTCTTTTCAAGATGCTTGTGCAAAAGAAGAATTTAAAGATTTTGTATACGGATTAAATATTAAAGAAGAAGTCTTAATGAGATACACATCAAGTCTAGAAGAAGCATGTTCTGAACATCTTGCATGCTTAAATTGTAAAGGACTAGATAAGTGTCCAAATAAATTAAAAGGTTATAAATATACACCAATGTTAGACAACAGCATTATAACATTTTCATATGATATGTGTTCTAATAAAATAAAACAAGATAAAGAAGATGCTTATAAAAAAAATCTAGATTTATTTGATATGCCAAAAGACATTAAAGATGCAACATTTATAGGAATGTATAAAGATGATAAAAATCGTCTTCCAATCATAAAATATTTTAAAGAATTTATGGATAACTATAATAATGAAGAAAAACCAAAAGGTATATATTTAACAGGATCATTCGGTTCAGGAAAGAGTTATCTAATTGCTTCATTATTTAACGAGATGGCAAAAAGAAATGTAAAAAGCATCTTAGTATACTACCCAGAGTTCTTAAGAAGTCTAAAAGCGTCATTCGGAACAAACTATAATGAAAAATTTGAATTATTAAAGAAAATCCCTTTATTACTATTAGATGATATAGGTGCAGAAAACTGTAGTAACTGGTCAAGAGATGAAGTACTAGGTCCAATTCTCCAATATAGAATGGATAACCATTTACCAACATTTTTTACATCAAACTTAACATTAGAAGAATTGGAAACTTCCCTTGCAACAACATCATCTGGGGTTGACAAACTAAAAGCAAGAAGAATAATAGAAAGAATAAAGCAACTTACAGTTCAACTTGAATTAGTTAGTAAAAATAGAAGGGGGTAAAAAAATGAACATTGAAAAAGCATTAAGAAATTACATTGAAGGAAAAGGTAATAAAATAAAATATGAAGAATTTATTAACCTTGTTAAAAGTAATGGGAATAATGCCGCCAATGTTCTTTTTAAATTAGTAAATGAACAACTTGATACAATGAGTGATACAAAGTGTTTAGATAGAACTATAGAAGTTTTAAAATACTTAGGAGTAATATTAGCTAATTGTCAAAATGTAAATAGAAAACTAATATCAAGAAAACTATTTAAACTAGAATTTAAATTAGAAACTATCGAAAGTGAAGGAAAAAATAAATTTAATTTAAAACACTTACAAAGTGAATTTGGAAAATTAAAGAATCAAATAATAGAATTACAAGATATGACAGATAACAAAGATACTAAACAATATGACTTCATAAGTTACTTAATAAATGAAACAAAAGATATGAAATATTTAGAGTTTACTATAAATAAAATGCCATCTCTTATAAACATAAAAGATAAAAATGAAATATCTTTATTTAGAAATCTAGTAAGAAAATATTTAGAGTGTGTAGTAGAATTTAATGAAGAAGACTTAATGTATTATAATAACTTAATTTCATACATTATGAATCAAGATAATTTCTATTTATCTCAACAAGAAAAAAAAGCTTGTCTTCAAGAAATTAATGCCTGCTTTGATAAATTAACTTGTATAAAAAAACTTGCTAAAAAGAATAAAAATAAACTTGTATGGATAGGGAGAATAACAGAACAAATAAAAGGATTAGATGATGAGAAAAAAGATATAACTGAAATTGCTGGAAAATATAATATTCAAGTATACTTTGATGAAGATGTGCTAAATTGTGCTAACCTAGTAGAGACTCCAAAAGAAGGGAAAATGTTAGATAGAGAAATATTAGATGATTATATAATAACAATAGATGGACCAACAGCAGTCGAAATTGATGATGCCTTGTCATGTAAAAAATTAGAAAATGGCAATTACTTATTAGGAGTACATATTGCATCAGTTTTAGGATATTTCCAATATGACTCAAATGTTATTCAAGAAGCATTAGATAGAAACCAATCAATATATTTACCAGCAAAATATCAAACAAAAGAAAATGACTATCAAAGAACAATACCTATGTTTCCATATCACTTCTCAGCAGATGTAGCATCACTAATAGAAGGAAGTCCAAAGCTTGCCAGAACATTTTATTTTGAAATAGATAAAAATGGAGAAGTGGTTAAAGAAAGATTTATCAAATCAATAATAAGAAATAATAAGAAGATGACCTATGACGAAGTAAATGATATTTTAAAAAATAAAACAGACGATAAGGTGTTGCAAGAAACAATAGATAATTTAGAAGAAGTAACAAAACTATTAGATAGTAAACATCATATTTCTGAACTATATAAAAAGATAAAAGAAAACATTAAAGACCCATCAGAATTAAGAGTAAAAAAAGTAGGCGCAGAAAACATAGTGTATCAAGCAATGTTATTAACAGGAAACAGAGTAGCAGAATTCTTTGCTAAAAAAGATTTTCCATGTCTATATAGAGTCCATGAAACAAATAAAGAAAATGTCAAAAAGATACAAGATATGATAGATAATTTAACTTCAAGTTATGGAGGTAAAGAGTTTAAAAACTTATATAAATTAATTGAGGGAATATATCCAAGAGGTTGGTATGATAAAGAAGGTTCTCATGATGGATTATGTTTAGAGCACTATTGTCATTGTACTTCAGCATTAAGAAGAGCAGCAGATATTGTTGTTGAACATGCTCTAGAAGTTTGCTATGACAAAGAACCAACTGAAGAAGAATTACAAAAATTACAGGAAGAAATAGAAAAAAGAGCTCAAGAGATAAATTCAAAACAAGGACCTATAGAATGGTTTTTAAAAGACTATCAAAGAGTATATAGAAGAAGATAATATAAATATGACTTATAATGAAATTTGACAAAATAAAATTTATTTAGTATAATAAGCCCGTTTTATAGAGGTGAATTATATGAATTCGAATTTCTTTATAATTAAGAGTAAATGTATTATAGTTATTTCAATGGCCTTATTTTTAATATCAATAGGCTTACAAACAAAAGAATTATATACAAAAGGTGAAAAGTATGAGATAAACTATGAATATGTTAATATAAAAGATATGGCACAAGCAGCTGTAAAAACAAAAGAAAACTCATCAAGTATTGTTTCAGATCTATTAAATAAAACACAATCAAATGGCTCTGTTACTGAAGTATCCCTTCCAGAAAAAGACGATGTTCAAGCAGTTGAACTTCCTGTTATGAACAATACTGAACAAACACAAGAGACACCAAGACAAATATGGAGACTTCCAACAGAAGTAGGAAGAGTAACTCAGTACCCACATTATGGACATGCAGCTTATGATATTACTAGTCCAAGAACTTATTCAGAAAATATCTTTCCAGTTGCGAATGGTGTAATATCAAGTATATATACAGACCCAGCAGGAGCAAAAGTTGTAACTGTACTTCACACAATAAATGGCGTAAAATACACTTCACAATACGCTCATTTATCACAATATGCAAGTGGCTTATATGTTGGTAAAGAAGTAACAGTAAATGATAGTTTAGGTCTTATGGGATCAACTGGAAAGTCAACAGGACCACACTTACACATAGCAGTAGCAGATTGTACCTTATTTGATCCAAATGATACAAATTGTAGTGATTTAAATAAATGGTTTAGATACGTAAACGGAAGATTAAGTCAAAACTATTATGGTTTAGGAGTTCACGTATATGTACCAGATAGTTGGGAATCGAGATAAAAAGAGGAGATAAAATGACTTTAAAACAAATGAATAATGAAATGAAATCTTTCATAAATGAGGCAACATTTATAGGAGAAAGATGTAGAAAGAAATTTCTAAAGTTAGTAGATAAACATTTCTTTGTAGAATTACCAAAAGAATCATTTCTCCATACAGATATCATTTTAAAAGAAAATGGAAATATTGTAATGCGAGAAGAAGAATATGAAACATCTTCTAAAGTACAAAAAAAAGAAGAATTAGAAGAAAGATATAATAATTTTAAACAAGAAGTAGAAATATTACTAAAGAAAAATGAAGTGGATTTTGATACATCAAGAAGAAATAAAGATGTCTTAAATCTATTTTTAGTAACAATTTATACAATAATATTTGCAGTTGTATCTATATTTGTTTTAAGACAAATACTTGCAGGAGATATCTATAGTTCAATTTGGTTCATATTTATAATAATATATAATTTTATTCCAAGAGTAGGAGAACATTTAAGAAACAGATATATTCTTGCATATAGATTTTTAAAAAGATTATTCAAATAATTTGTAAAAATTAAAAAAAAGTGTTATATTAGTTAAGTAGAAATACACAGACAGGGGACACGATAGATTATCTAAGTCTTTTAGAGAGTTCATGGTTGGTGAAAATGAATAGACATTTAAACTATTACTACCACTAGAGTAGAATTATAAAAGTAATTCCGGTGAAGAGCCGTTATCAAATTGAGTTAATAAAAGGATGGTACCGTGCATTATGCACTCCTATACTATCCTTTTTTTATTTTTTAGGAGGAGAGAACAATGAAAATTGAAGTATTACATCACGCATCGGTAAAATTAACTGATGAAAAAACAATATATTTTGACCCATATTTAATAAGTGATAAAACTCATGATGCAGATTATATTTTTATAACTCATGATCACTACGATCACTATGATGCCTTATCAATAAAAAATGTAAGTAATGAAAATACAAAAATAATTGTACCTACATGTTTAAAAGATGAAAAATGTGATTTAGTAGTAGAACCAAATAAGTCATATAAAATAGATGATATTTCATTTGAGACAGTACGTGCCTATAACGTCAATAAATCATTTCATTTAAAAGAAAAAGATTATGTTGGCTACATCGTTCTTCTAAAAGGTGTATATTACTACATTATGGGAGATACTGATCGAACCATGGAAACAGATGCTGTAACAGCAGATATCTGTTTTGTACCAATTGGTGGAACTTATACCATGAATGTCACAGAAGCAATAGAATATATTGACTATTTAAAACCAACTATAGCAATACCAATTCATTATGGTATGATAACAGGAAGCCCAGAACTTGCAGAAGAGTTCAAAAATAATGTTAATAAAGAAATTGACGTACAAATAAAAATAAATAATTAGGAGATGTTAATATGATAAATTTTAAAGAAGATAAAGACTTAATGCCACTTAACCATTCATGTGCACATGTAATGGCTCAAGCAGTAAAACATTTATATCCAGAGGCAAAATTCTGGGTAGGTCCAGTAGTAGAAGAAGGATTTTATTATGATATGGACTTAGGTGATAAAGTAATTACAGAAGAAGATATAGAAAAAATTACAAAAGAAATGAAAAAGATTATTAAAGATGGAAAGAGAATTGTAAGACATGAAATTACAAGAGAAGAAGCTCTTGAAATGTTTAAAAATGATAAATATAAAATTGATTTAATAGAAAGAATGCCAGAAGACGAAAACATTAGTTGCTACACTCAAGGTGATTATACTGACCTTTGCCGTGGTCCACATGTTGTATCAGTTAAAGAATGTAAATATTTTAAATTATTAAAATTTAGTGGTGCATATTGGAAAGGTGATTCAAATAATAAGATGTTACAAAGAATCTATGGAGTATGCTTTAGAAGCGAAGAAGACCTAAATCGTCATTTAGAAGAACTAGAAGAAGCAAAACAAAGAGACCACAGAAAACTTGGAAAAGATTTAAAAATATTCATGTTAAGTGATTTAGTAGGACGTGGACTTCCATTATGGTTACCTAATGGATATACTTTATGGAGAACATTACAAAACTATATTACTGATAAAGAAGTTGCTCATGGATATAAACATGTACATACACCAGACCTTGGTAGTGTAGAACTATATAAAACATCAGGACACTGGGATCACTATAAAGATGATATGTTCCCAGCTATGGAATTAGATGAAGAAGCATATGTTTTACGTCCAATGAACTGTCCACATCACATGGTAATTTATGGAAATGGACTACATTCATATCGTGACTTACCAATAAGAATTGCAGAAGTTGCTAATGACTTTAGATATGAAGCAGCAGGAGCAGTAAAAGGAATCGAAAGAGCAAGAAGTTTTACTCAAAATGATTCACATATTTTCTGTACTAAAGAACAAATAGAAGATGAATTTAAAGGAGTAGTTGATTTAATTCTAGAAGTTTATAAAGATTTTGGACTTAATAAAGATAACTGTGACTTTAGATTATCACTAAGAGATAAAGAATCAAAAACTAATAAATACTTTGACGATGATGAAATGTGGGACACTGCAGAAAATGCTTTAAGAAATGTTTTAAATGATATTGGAATAGATTATTTTGAAGCAAAAGATGAAGCAGCATTCTATGGACCAAAACTAGATATTTTAATACATCCAGCAGTAGGAAACCCAGTAGCATTATCAACAATTCAATTAGATTTCTTATTACCACAAAGATTTGATTTAACTTATGTTTCTGAAAATGGAGAAAAGAAAACACCAGTAGTAATTCATAGAGCGATACTAGGATCACTTGATAGATTCATAGCTTTCTTATTAGAAGAAACAAAAGGAATACTACCAACATGGTTAGCGCCACTTCAAGTAAAAGTAATACCAGTAAATAGTGATTACCAAAGTGATTATGCAGAAGAAGTAAATAATTTCTTATTAGAAAACGGAATAAAATCAGAAACAGATACAAGAGATGAAAAACTAGGCTATCGTCTAAGAGAAGCACAAACAAGTAAAATTCCATATACTTTAATATTAGGAGATTCAGAAAAAGAAAATAAACAAATAAGTTATAGACTATATAGAGAAAAAGACACAACAACAGTTTCATTTGAAGAATTCTTAAAAATAGTTAATGAAGATATTAAAAGTAAAAAAAGAAGAGATAAATAATTTATAAAAATAAAAAATATAAAAAGGTAATAGAAAACTATTATCTTTTTAATTTACTAAATAAGAGTTAAGTGCTATTATATAAGACAATAATTACTTGTTAATGAGTAAAAGGGGTAAAAAAATTATGAATAAAGCAAAGAAAATAACTATATCTGAAAAATTATTTGAATTTTTAGAAGCAATGAGTAAAAATAATAACAAATTAATTGGACAAAATTCAAATCTAAAATTTAGTGATAATACAAATATGAATCAATTTTGGAATAATAATCGAGAAACAATAATTGATTTAATAAAAACAAATAAAGAGTATAGTAAAAGATATAATGACTCTTGCGAAGTACTAATTAACTTATACAGTAAATATAAAAAAAGAAAAATAAAAGTAAAAACAATTTCATTTGAAGATAAATTATTAGAATTCTTAGAAGCAATGCATAAAAACAATGATAATATTATACTTACAACGTCTAAATTAAAATTTAGTGATGGTGTTTTTATGAACCAATTTTTAAAAAATAATCGAGAAAAAATATATACTTTAATAACTACTAAAAATAATATATTTATAAAAAAATATCCAAAGTGTTGTGAAAATATTATTAATGATTATATGTTTATTAAGGCAAAAAGTAAAGATATTAGTTTAACAGATGAAGAAAGATTAATAGAATATTTGATTGCTATGAGTAAGAATAATAATAAACTTATAAAACAAACAAGTAACTTAAGATTTAGTGATGGTATTTCAATGCGTTATTACTGGAATATTTATAAAGAAAAAATAATTAAATTATTATCAGAAAATATGGATGAATATTTAAAAGATTATAAAGAGGCCTGTAAAACAATAATTGATGCTTATAAAGAGTATAAAAATTATTTAATAAAGAAAGAAAATAATTTAATATTGGACTTCAATAGAAAATTATTAGAATATCTAAAAGCTATGAATAAAAATAATAATAAAATCATAAATCAAAGAAGTAATATAAAATTTAGTGATGGTACAAATATGGGGTCATTTTTTAATAATAATAGAGAAAAAATTTATGAAGAACTAATTAAAGATAATAATAAATTTTTAAAAAAATATCCAGCATCATGTATGACTTTAATAAAAAAATGTGAATGTTTATTTGAACAAAGGAGAGAAAAAAGAAAAAATTATATCATGAATAAAAGAAAATTTAGAGAAGAATCATCATTTGATAAAACTCTTAGTAATGAAAAAGAAATTAATAAAAAAACTGTTGTCTATATTTAGACACTTTTTTGTGTTAAAATTATATTAGTACAATAAAGGTAGGTTATTTTATGAATAAGGATTTAAGACAGTTAGAAAAACTTTTTAATATAGAAAATTTTAATATTTATAGTGATGATGAAAATTACTATTTTTTTAGATCTCTTGAAGAAGTAGATGTAGAGTCAATAAAAAATAAAAGTATAGTTGATGAATCAAGTAAAATAAAAAGATTAATTACTGATAGAGAGTTCTATGGAGAAACAACTTTTACAAAGGACAGTGATATTTCTTTAGAAGAGATAACAGAACATATAAAGAAAAACTATAATAAACATACTAATTGTATATCTTTTTCTAGTAACGCAAATGTTTGCTTAGACTATGGAAGAAGTACTTATAATGATGACTATGTAGTTTTAAAAGTACCTAAAAAAGATTTTGAAAAAGACACCTTTTTTGCAGGCAAGTATATACTTTCAGAAGTATCTAAAGTATTAGATGAATTTTATTCTAATTTAGATGATTCTTCAATTATAAAAAAGTATTTTGATATGATTGATAAAGCTAAATCTCAAGAAGAACTTGAAAAAATAAAAGAACAAGTACAAGAAAATCTTTCTCTAAAGAATGTAACTGAATCAATTAATTATGATGCTTTAAATGAAGAACAAAATTTATTTAAGAATAAAATTATTTTAAAAGCAGATATAATGGATAAAAATATAATTAAAAAGATAGGTAATAGTTTCTTATTCTCAACTATAGGAAGTGCTTTCTCATCTTTAGAAGTAATTCATTACAAAGATATTAATAAAAATCTACTTCAGGCAAATGCTAATATATTAGATATATTTGGTTTACTTCAACAAGTACCAGAAACAGACGATATAAAAGAAATAAAAAATATTTTATTAAACAAGTTAAATAATAATGAATTAAACGTAGGTTACTTATCTAATGATTATAATGTTGATAATTTAAATGATAAATTAACAATAGAAAATTTATATAAACTTAGTAAAGGACATATTAGTTATAGTGATGCAAAAGAGATTTATCAAAAAGCATATTCTCTTGCAAAGTCAAGACTAAGAAAAGAAAAGTCAATTGATTTATTAGAATATATATTAAATGACTCTAAATATAAAGAAACACTAGATACTTTAAGAAAAAACACATACGGAGTAGAAGAAGATATAATTAATAGAAAGTCATCTCAAGATTCAATCAATATAAGTGAATCAGTCAATTTAAAAATAAAAGAAAAAGAACTATACATACTTGATTATATTAATAATTTAAATAATGAAACTCTAATAAAAGTACTAGAAAGTCCAATAGAAGAATTATATGGTTTATTAGATCTTGATTATAATGAAAATATATCTTATGAAGAGTGGATTGCAAATAGTATTATAGATTTAATTGATTAGGATTATTATGGAATAGAAGAGTTAAGTGATAATTCAAGAAAAATATTACTATATAAACTATCAAAATCTAATTTTATGAGTATTTATCACAGTTTAAAAAATAAAGATTTAAGTGATAAAGAAATAGCTAATATGACTTTACTTAAATTAATTAGACCAGATGAAGAAATAGATAGAACTGATAAATTTACAATAGATGAGTTAGATGATTATCTTGAACTTAATAGAATTAATGGTTCTGAAATTAAATTAAAGCCATACCAAATGGTTGCTTTTAAAAATATTAATAAAGCCTATAAAGATTATGATTTTACATCTGTTGTTTTACCAACAGGAACAGGTAAAAGTTATGTAGCGCTTGCCCAGATGTCTTATATTTCAGAAGAAGTAAGAAAACTAGAAAAAAATAGAGATGCAAAGATATTGTATATTGCCCCTAATAATCACATTCTTGATCAGTTAAAAGGAATAATAGTTAATAATTATAGACAAAGTATCTCTGAATCTGATGAAGATATTATAAATAGAGTATTTCCTAATTTAACTTTATGTACTTATAGTTATTTAGTTACTGGAAACGATGCAGAAAAAATCATAAATGAAAAGTATGACTTAATAATATTTGATGAATTACATAGAACTGGTGCTTCTGAATGGTCATCAAAGATTGATAAATTACTAGAAAATCAACCAGCAAAAGTACTTGGAATAACCGCAACTCCTGAAAGAGATATGGATGGAATGGATATGACTGAAGAGTTCGCAAAAAAGTATGGTTATAGTGATGAAGATATACTTTTAGGAAAGCATATTTCATACTATATGGACTTAATAGAAGCAATAGAAAAAGGTATTGTTAACGACTTAGAAGTTATAAATTGTGAATATGCTCTTTCAAAAGATGACTCACTAGAAGATTTAAAATATAAAATAGATGATATTGTCGACTTAGAAGAAAAAGAAAAACAAACCAAGGAATATGAAAAGATTAGACGAAGTGTTCTAGCAGCAGATGGAATAGAAAAAATATTAAATGATACTTTAAAAGAAAATGGAAAATATATTGTATTTATCCCACTTACTCCAAGAAGTGATGGTACTTATGAAGATACAGAAACAGGAGATATAATAACAGAAAGTAGAGCCCAAGGAATGATGAGGTCTTATAAAAACCTAATGAATCAATTCCTATTTGCAGGAGAATATTTAAAAGAAAATAAAGAAATACTTACAAATATTTATAATAAAATAAATGAAAACAAAAATTTATCAGAAAATGAAATTGAATATTTAAATAAAGAAAAAGAAAATATATTATTACTTAGAAGATTAAATATAAAAGGCTGTCCTAATGCACTTCAAACACTATCTAATGATTTGTCAGAGACTATTACAGAATATATGGATTGGGATAAATTAGATGACTCAAAAATAGCAGCTATTATTCAAAAGAAAATGAAAAGTGAAGTAGAATCATATACTATGTTTTCAGAAAATGGTAAAAGCAATAACAAAAAATCTTTAGCAGAATTTAATTCATCAAAATCAAAAAAGAAAAAATTTATGTTTGTAATGGATATGTTAAATGAAGGTGTCCATATAGAAGATGTAGATGGAATTATTTGGCTTAGACCATTAGGTAAGAACTCAAGAATACTTTTTATGCAACAATTAGGAAGATGTATAACAGCAGTAGGAAAAGAAAATAAAGATAGAATTCCTCAAATAATTGACCTAGTAAATAATACATTAAAAGTAAGTTTAGAAAATAGTGAAGAAAACTTAAAAGAAGATTTACAAATCATTAAAAATATAAATGTTTGGATAGAAAAAAATAGAAGAATGCCAGATAAAAATTCAAATAATGTAGAAGAACAAATAAACTATAATTATTTAAAAATATTAAGAAAAAAATATAATAAGTATTTACAGGATGATTTATTAGAAAAGAAACCTCTAAAGAGAAAAATAATCATAAAAGAAATAATCAAAATAGGAAGTAACTTTGACTTATGGAATTATGAGTTTATTAGTAAAGATAATTATAATAATAATCAAAAAAACTCAGATAATGAAAGAAAAGACTTACTTTCAGTTTTAAAAATAGAAGGTATTTTGAGAAACTTTTCAGATTTATACAACAGAGTAGAAGAATTAACTCCTAAATTAACTGATGAAGAAAAATTATTTGAATACTTACAAGCAATGAAAGAAAATGACAACAAAATAATACCTCAAAGAAGTTCATTATTGTTTAGTGATGGAACACAAATGGGATATTATTGGAGCGATAAAAAAAATAAAATATATAATATGGTAAGTGAAATTAATATAAATATGATAATTATAAAATAATAAATAAAATTTATAAAAAGTTATAGAAAAGAAAGGGTTATAGAAGTGAAAAAAATAGCAATTAATGGATTTGGGAGAATTGGACGTTTAGCATTTAGGGAGATGATTACGAGTAAAGATTTGGATGTTGTGGCAATTAATGATTTAGCAACAGCAGAAGAATTAGCATATCTTTTAAAATATGATACTAATCATCGTAGTTTTCATGAAGAGCAAATTGGTTTTGAAAATGATTGCTTGGTAATTGCAGGAGTAAAAAGAATAAAAGTATATAGTGAGAAGGATCCTATTAATTTACCTTGGAAAAAATTACAAATTGATGCGGTTCTTGAATGTAGTGGGCATTTTACTAAATATGAGGATGCATATAAACATATTGAAGCTGGTGCTAAAAAAGTGGTTATATCAGCTCCAGGTAAGGGCGATATGAAGACTATTGTTTATAATGTTAACCATGAAATTTTGGATGGTTCTGAACAAATTATTTCGGCAGCTTCTTGTACAACAAATTGTATGGCACCAGTTGTATCGGTAATTGAAAAAAATATTGGTATAAAGGGTGGTGCTATGAGTACAATTCATGCCTATACAAATGATCAAGCTACTCTTGATATAACACATAATAAAGGTATTTATGCTAGACGTGGTAGAGCTTGTGCTGCTAATATTGTTCCTGCATCGACTGGAGCAGCTAGTGCAATTGGTAAAGTTATTCCTTCTTTAGATGGTAAAATTGTTGGTAAAGCATTTAGAGTTCCTGTACCAGATGGTTCAATGATTGATTTAACTTTAGAATTAGCAAAAAATGTTACTAAGGATGAATTAAATAATTTATTTATTACTAATCAAAATGCAACTTTAAAAGTATCTAATGATCCAATTGTTTCAAGTGATTGTATTGGTAAGAAATGTGGTGCCATAGTCGATTTACTTTCAACTGATGTTATTAGTTTTGGGGATACTTGTTTAGCAAAAGTTGTAGCTTGGTATGATAATGAAATGGGTTATACTCATCAAATGATATCTACTTTAAGATATTTATTAAGTTTAGAAAAATAAAATTATATAATCTTATGAATTTAAATTATATATAGTTAAATGCAAATTAATATGAAAGTGTGATAATTAATTATTAGAAAGTAATTATTATTATGCTTTTTTTAAATTCCATAAAATTACAGTATTTTTACAGTTTTTTTAAAAGAAATTTGATATAATAAAAAAGTAATTAATAATAAAAGATTAATTCTTAAGAAAGGTTTAACTAGTTATAATTTATGAATAATAATAGAAGTAATACAAGAATGATTGCAATAGCAGATGATTTTGTTCTTAATGAAGAATGGAGTAAAGAAATAGATAAAGCTAGTTCTCCACATTTAGAAATGTTAAAAAGATTTATTGAATCATTAAATAAGAATCGTGTTGTTGATTGTGATATAAAGACCAATAATGTGATGATTGGAAGCATTAGTTTAGCAAGGGTTATTAAAGGAATAGTTATTCAGGTTGTGCCAAGTGGGGATGATGACATATCGCTAGTAATATATTATGATG
>ERZ827168.2721-NODE-2721-length-19746-cov-5.832004_pt1 | contig 19746 bp, 11 predicted proteins | sample MGYA00519868_ERZ827168 | MGnify/ENA primary metagenome ERZ827168 (study PRJEB31778, sample SAMEA3449271) | human gut metagenome | biome: human gut; feature: human-associated habitat; material: faeces | place: United Kingdom | collected 2010/2012 ...
GCTGATCACAATTCCGTCATGACCATTTTTCTTTACAGCATCTACAATTTTCTGTATGCGTGTATTCATTGTTCCATCTCCTACTGAATGAAATCCCAGTTGAATTTCATATTTTTATCAATAAATGTAGAGATATGGAGTTTTATAAAAATATTAGCAATAGAGACAATTTTTAACCTAATAATCACAATTATAATATATCCATTATTACAAAAATCTGGATATTATATAGAAAATAAATATAAGGATAATAAGATTTTAACAAGGTATTTTTAGTAGAAGAAGGTGAAGAATTGGGTAGAAGAATATCTAAAGAAAACATAAATTTAAGATTTAATATATTAACTCTTTTAATTTATATTATTGGAATAATATTAATTATCCAATTGTTCAATTTACAAATTATAAAAGGAGAAGATTATAGAAATCAATCTAATACTAGACTTTCAAGAGAAAGTAAATTAGAAGCATCTAGAGGAAAAATTTTAGATAAGACAGGAAATATTTTAGCAAGTACTAAAATGGGATTTAGTATAGAATTATATAAAACGAAAATAGATACACAAACTTTAAATAATACTATTTTAGATTTAGTAAAAGTACTAGAAAAAAATAATCAAAAATATGTTGATTCATTTCCAATAACAATAAATCCGTTTCAATTTACAATAGAAGGAGATTCTCTTGCAAAATGGAAACAAAAAAATAAAATGAAGGATGATGCAACGGCAGAGGATTGTTTTTATAAATTTAAAATAAAATACAAAATTCAAAATGAAAATATAGAAGAAGTTAGAAAAATAATTGCTATAAGATATGAAATTGCAGAGAAAGGTTATAGTAGTACAAAATCTTTAAATATTGCAACAGATATTAATAGACAAACAGTTGCTGAATTAAGTGAAAGGTCTGATGATTTTCCAGGTATAAATATTGTTACGGAACCAATAAGAACATATACATCAGGTAATTTAGCTTCACATATATTAGGGTACGTTGGAAAAATAAGCCAAGATGAATATAATGCAAATAAGGATAAGTATGATAATGATGATACAATTGGAAAGGCTGGAATAGAATCTGTTTTTGAAGATTATTTAAAAGGCGAAGATGGAGTAAAACAAATAGATATGGCAGTTGATGGTACAGTAACATCGGAGTATATTGCAGAAGAAGCAAAAGCAGGATCAGATGTAGTGTTAACGATAGATGCAAATCTTCAAAAGGTAACAGAGCAAGCATTGGCAAATAATATACAAAAAATTGCAAGTGGAGGATTTTCACAAGCATATGATGCTAAAGCTGGTAGTGCAGTAGTAATGAATGTTAAAACAGGTGAAATTCTTGCAATGGCAAGTTATCCAGATTATACTCCGGAATTATTTGTTGGGGGAATAAGCTCAGAAAACTGGAATGCATATATTTCAAATTCTGCTAAACCCCTTAGAAATAAAGCAATACAAGATTCTTATTCGCCAGGATCTATATTTAAAATGGTTTCTGCTATTGCAGGTTTAGAGTCAGGAGCAATATCAACAAGTGAAAAAATAAATGATACAGGGGTATATTCATATGGTAACAATGTTTGGAAATGTTGGTATTATACTGATTACCACAGAGGACATGGATATCTTAATGTATCTGGTGCAATTAAACATTCATGTAACTTTTTCTTTTATGAAACTGGTAGAAGAATGGGAATAGATAATCTAGTAAAATATGCAAAGTACTTTGGATTAGGAAGTAAAACAGGTGTCGAATTACCAAGTGAAACAGCAGGAACTTTGGCAAGTAAAGAAACTTCAGAGGCATTAAATAAGGCTTGGAATGGAGGAGATGTTTTAAATGCTGTAATAGGACAAGGAGATAATAGCTTTTCTCCATTACAGATGGTTAAATATATTAGTATACTTGCAAATGGTGGAAAAAATATAGATGCAACAATAATAAAATCTATTCAGAATTCAGATGGTACTGAAATATCAAAAGATGAAATTAACAAATATGTTAATAATAAATTAGGATTGAATGATAATAAAACAGAAGATTTAAATATAAGTCAAGATAATTTAAATGCTGTACTAGAAGGAATGAGATCTGTTACAAGTGAAACAGGTGGAACAGCTTATAATATATTTAAAGATTTCAATATAGAAGTTGGAGGAAAAACAGGCTCAGCAGAAGCAGGAAAAAATGTTAATGCTTGGTTTGCTGGATTTGCACCATTTGATGATCCAGAAATTGCAATTGTTGTAATGGTTGAGAATGGGGGACATGGTAATTATACGGCAGAAGCGGTTAGGGATATAATGGCAGAATATTTTGGAATGAATTCAGAAAATGTACAAGAAGATATGACAGCATTGCCAGACACACAAATTTTAAATTAATATTTAAAATAGAAAGGATGTAAAAATGAGAAGTTGTATAACAATAAACTTAAAAAAAGATTATATAGTAATAAAAATAAATGACGATGCAGATTTTAGTAATATAGTTTGGAGCTTTAATAAAAAATTACCAGATTTAAAGAAATTATATAAAAATGAAAAAACTCCTATTAAAGTAACTGGGAAAGTATTAAAAAATAAAGAAATAGATGAATTACAGGAAATAATTAAACAAAAAATAGATGTTGATGTGGAATTTGATATGCCTAAAGGTTTTGGTTTATCAAGTATAAAGAAAACTTTTAACCAGGAAATTGCAACATCAGAAACAAAATTCCATAGAGGTTCTTTAAGATCTGGACAAAAAATGGAAGTAGAAGGAAGTATTGTAATTTTAGGAGATGTTAACTCAGGTGCAGAGATAATGGCTACAGATAATATTGTTGTTTTAGGGTCACTTAGAGGATTAGCACATGCAGGAGCAAAGGGAAATAAACAAGCTATTATATCAGCTGGAATGTTGGATGCAGTGCAACTTAGAATTTCTAATATAGTTAAAGAAATTGATAGAGAAGAAGAACCACTTCATAAACAAGCATATATATATGTAAATGAAGATGAAATTGTTATTGAATAAGAAAATAAAAAAATAATGAAAAATTGTAAATTTTTTCATTATTTTTTATTTAGCTTAAAAGTAGTAATATAAGAGCAAAAAATAAGCCTTCATCTTTGACACCTTCATTATATAAGAAAAAAATCAAACATATTAGTAATATATCATCAAAATATAATTTTATACCAAATAAATCAAAAAGATAAGGTTCTTCATTTTTACTAGAACGATTTTCATCGGTTGAATTTGTTGCAGATTGTTCCGAAATAGAATGATTAATATTTATGTTAGATTTACAAGTAGAAACATCTGGAATTGTATGATTGTTTTTTGTGTTATTTGTAATGGTAGGGGGATTTATTTTTTCATTTTGATTAATTTGATGAACAATATTAGAATTGAAGTTGGGATTTTGATAAGGTATGTAATTTCTATAAGGAGAAAATGGGAAGTTTGAAAAATTAGGCATTTTTGTTATTCTCCTTTTTTTCGGTTTTCATTATATCTGCAATTTTTGTCATCTTAAGTAAATTAACATATTGATCTAATTTGTTTTTTCGATTTTCTCTTAAATAAGGTTTTAAAGAGTATAGTAAATTTGCTCTAGGATCATTTTTTTGATTCATTGAATCAATTATTGTTTTCATTTTTAAAATTGTATTTATATCAATTGAAGGCTCAGAATTATTATTTGAGTTTACATTATTATCATTAGAGTTAGAATTAAATAAACTAGAAAGATTTTGTATCATTTCGGGAGAAATTTTATTTGTGTCAAAGTTTTGAATAGTACTAGGATTTGTATTTTCTTCATTAATATTTTGAGTTTCTTGTGTTACATTTTTTTCATTGCTTTTTAAATTATTAACTATTTCTTGAAGATTATCTGGCAAATTTCCATTATCCATCATATTTTTTATATTATTTAAAATATTAGACATATCATCAGACATCAAATATCACTTCTCCTTCCAATTAGTTCATATTTTTCTTAAGTTCGTCAATTATTTTGTCCTTATCTGGAGAGTTCATAATTTCATTTGCTTTACTTATAGTATTTTGTAAATCTTTTTTGTCCATTTTACTTATTATATTCATAAGCTTTGCCATGTCGATGTTATTCATATTAATCACCTCTTTATAACAATATATGTATTAAATTTATATTATAGTATGCAATACTAAAAAAGAATGTGCTATTTAATAAGAAAAAATAATATAAATATTATTGAAGTTACATAAAAAGTTGAAAAAAATGACGCGAAGCATTGAAAAAACTAAAAAATAGTAGTATAATATAGGTTAGGGTCGACAATTATGTCTATTTATATTTTTTAATTAATTATTATGTAATAAAAATGTAATGAAAATGTAATTAAAATATTGCTGGTAAATGACAAAAGACCTTCCGTAAGTAAGAATATAAGATATTTTTGTAAAATATAATTATATGGAAATATGTTATATTGACTTATAAGTTATAAATATATATTATAAAGTAGAGAAATACTTTACTTAACTTAAATACAGTAAAATTAAGGAGGAAAATCAATATGGAAAAAAGATTTTTGAAAACAGTAGTTGCATTGATTTTAATAATGACTTTAACAATGTCTAATTTTGTATTTTTAGGAACTAGCTTTGTAAGTTATGCATTAGATTCATTAAATCAAGATGATTTAACAAATAATAAAAATGTTAAATATAATGCATACTTTAAGGATTCTAATGGAGACAAAATAGATGTAAAAGATGCAAAGATATCAGGAGAGGATATAAAATTATATTTAGGAGTTTCAGTACAAAATGAAGGATATTTTAACGGAAATATAGAAATTTTAAATAGTAATTTTAAACTTAAAGATCAAGAGTTAAGTGAAGGAATTAATAAAATAGAAGGAAATAAGATAAGCTTGAATCAAATTCGTGCAGGAGAAACAGTAGAAATAGAATTAAATGTTGAAGCACTACAAGGAGATATAATAGATTCTAGCTTATTAAACATGGAAAGTGAAATTAAATTAACAGGTACATATACAGATAGTAAAGCAAAGAAAATAAAAATTGAAAGTATAAAAAGTGTAAAATTAATTTTAAACGATCCATATGAAGATGGACAAGGTGCAAATTTAAAAGCAGAAGTTATAACAAATAAGATATATAATATAAATGGAGAAAATAAGAGATTAGTACAGATAAAGGTAAATAGTAAAATTGATAATAATAAATACCCTGTTAAGCAAACTCAATTAGAATTAAGTGTACCAGAAGAAACGGAAAATGTAAAAGTAATATCATTAGGTACAAATGCAACAAATGGAAAAGGTTCAGAAGACTTCACAGAAGAAAATTGGCAATATTTAAAAGATGAGAACAAAATTAAAATATTAATTGAAAATAAAGAAGAAGATGGAAAAATAACATGGAACAAGAATGCAGAGGATAAATTAGTTGTAACATATATATTACCAGAAAAGACTAGTATTGAAAATAAACAAATATTAGTGAAAAATGAAATAGAATTATATAACATTAATAATTCTATAAAATCAGCAGAAGGAAAAATTTCTATAGGTAGTGAAAAAGATGGAACATTAGAACTAAATATATCTAACACAGAAAATAAGATATATAAAGGAAAGATATATGCAAAACAACAAAGAGAATACACAACTAAGGTTAATGTTAATATAAACTATCCAGAATTAGCAGATAAAATTGAATTAGATGAAAAACAGGCAACATATGTAACAGATAATACAGAATTAACAGCAGATGTGCAATATATAGCAACATATATAAATAAACAAAAAATGGAAGAGACTTTAGGCCATGATGGTATTATTGAAATATTTGATTTGAATGGAAATATATTAGCTAAGGTAAAAAGTACAGCAGATGCAAATAAAGATGGAAAAATAGAAATAAAATATAATACAGGAGTTAAAGGTATTATAATAAAGACAAGCAAACCAGAAAATACAGGAATATTAGAATTAGAACATAAAAAAGTAATAGCAGGAGAAAATTATACAACTGAAGAATTAAGTCAAGTTAAAGAATTAAAAGAAGATGTTAATTTAATAAATAATCAGGCAACATATACAAATAAAATTGCATTAAATGAAACTACAACAAAAGCTAAATTAAATGTAAATAAAAATAGTATATCTACAATTAATGAAAATAAAGGATTAGAATTAAAAGCAACATTATTAACAAACAATGAAAAATATGATTTATATAAAAATCCAACTATAAAAATAGAATTACCAAGTCAAGTAGAAAGTGTTAAAGTGAATTCTGTAAATTTACTTTATGAAAATGAATTAAAGATAAAAAATGTACAAGTAAATGAAAATTCAGATATAAAAGTAATAGAAATTGCTTTAGATGGAGAACAAACAAAATATTTAGATAGTGAAATTTCTGAAGGAGCGACAATAATAGCAAATATAGACTTAACATTAAACAAAAAAGTTGCAAGTAGCTCTGAAAAAATAAAAATGACAGTAGAAAATCAAAAAGCAATATCTTATGAAAATAATTCAATAGAAAAAGCAATAGAAATAATAGCACCAACAGGAATGGTTGTTGCAAATACAATGGAAAATAGTAATTTAACATCAGTTGGTGAAAATAATACAGAAACAAAATTAATAGGCGTAGGGAAAGAAGCTAAGCAAGAGGAAGTAAAAATAGATGTAATAAATAACAATGATGCGGAAGTAACAAATGTAAAAGTATTAGGAAAATTTCCAACAAAAAATAAAGAAAATACTATAGATACACAAGTAATAAATGAAATAAAAACACAAGGAATTGATACAAGTAAAGTAAAAATTTACTATAGTGAAAAAGAAGATGCAACAGCAGAGTTAACAACAGAAAATCAATGGAAAGATTCAATAACAGATAATAAACAAATAAAAAGTTACTTAATAACAGTAAATAATATGCAACAAGGTGAAGGACTAACAGCATCATATGGTATTCAAATCCCAGAAGGATTAAAATATAATGAAAAGGCATACCAAACATACGAGGTAAATTATAATGATACATTAACAGGAAAAAATGAAAATGTTAAATCAACTAAATTAGGAGTAACAACAGGTAAAGGTCCAGAGTTAACAACAACAATGACTGCAACAGTTGGAGGAGAAATAGTTGAGAATAATGCAGAAGTATTAGGCGGAGAAAAAATTAAATATACAGTAAAAGTTGAAAATACAGGTTCAGAAGATGTTGCAAATGCAATTTTACATTTGAATATTCCAGAAGGAACAGATTATTTAAAAGTAAGAACATGTAATGGTTGTGCAGAAGCAAAAGGTGAACATACTCATACTGATAAATTAACATCAATAGAAGATAAAAAAATTAATTTAATTAAAGCTGGTGAATCAATAGAAGAAACATATGAAGTTGTTGTAAAAAGTACTAATGCAAATAATACAAATATTAGTAATATTGCAACTGTACAATATGGAGAAGTTAGTGCTAAATCTAATCAAATTAATTTAACTGCTTTAAAAGGTGATTTATCAATAGAATTATATCCTTCTGGAAATCCAGGATCAAGTGAAGTTGAAATAAGAGAAGGATATGGAACATCAGCAATATTACGTTTAACAAATACATCTTCAGAAGATAAACAAAATTTAAAAATTGAATTATCAAATGATAGTGTGTTAAAAATTGAAGATATATATTGTGTTAACAAAGATAATATTTCTGTAAAAGATAATGTAATTACAATAAAAACATTAAAAAGTAATGAAACAGAAAATATTAGTATTGGAATTATTGTAAGAAGTAGTGTAAATACATCTAAAACTACTTTAAAAACTAAGATAACTTCTGGAAATGATGTATATAGAGCACCAGACTTAACTATAAATATTAAAAAATTGGAACTTCAAATAACTCAAACATCTGATAATGCGGATAAATATGTTAAAGAAGGAGACAACATTATTTATACAATAAAAATGAAAAATGCTAGTCAGGTAAATATGTATGGAGTTGGATTTATAGATGAAATTCCAAATCAGTTAACTGTATTATCAATCGAAAAAGATGGTAAGGTTATTGATCAATTAGATCAAAATAAATTGTTAAAAATAGATAATTATATAGCAAAAACAGGATTGGATTTAAAAGCAGGTGAAGAAACAACATATAAAATAACAACAGTTGTAGAAACAGGAGCACAAACATCAACAACACAAAAAATTTCCAATATTGCTAAATTATCATATGGTGAGTTATCAATTGAATCTGAACCAATAGTTCATTATATGGAAGGTAATGCTAAAGACAATAACGGAAGTAATTCATCAAATGATAATAATGCTAATGACAATAATAACAATAGTGAGAATAATAATAATAATAATAGTAATGTAAATAATCCAAATAAAGAAAATACATATTCAATTTCTGGAACAGCATGGTTTGATAAAGATGAAAATGGAGAAAAAGGTTCTGATGAAGAATTATTAAAAGATATAACTGTAAGATTAGTGGATTTGGAAAATAATACAGTAAAAAATTCTGCAGGTGAAAAAATAACAACCAAAACAAATGATGAAGGATTCTATTCATTGGATAATGTTCCAGCTGGAAAATATATAGTAGTATTTGAATATGATACTTCAAAATATATGCCTACATCTTATAAAGTTGAAGGAATATCAGATAGTAAAAATTCTAAAGTTGTATTAAATACATTAAATGTAGATGGAAAAGAAACAATAGTTGCAAATACAGATACATTAATAGTAGCAGATGAGAGCATATCAAATATAAATATAGGATTAAAAGAAATAAAAACATTTGAATTAAAACTTGATAAAAATATAAGTAAGGTAGTTGTACAAAATAGTAAAGAAACAAAAACATATGATTTTAATAATACTTCAATGACAAAAATAGAGTTACCATCAAAATATATGAAAAATACTAATATGATAATTGAATATGAGATTAAGGTAACAAATATTGGTGAAGCAGAAGGATATGTAAAGAGTATAGTTGATTATTTACCATCTGGTTTAAAATTCAATTCAGAATTAAATAAAGATTGGTATCAATTAAACTCAAATGCATATAACACAAGTTTAGCTAATGAGAAAATATTACCAGGAGAATCAAAAACTGTAAAAATAGTATTAACTAAAAATGTAACATCTGAAAATTCAGAAATAGTAAATAATGTTGCAGAAATAGCAGAAAGTTATAGTCCTTCTGGAATAGAAAGTAAAAATTCAAAAGCTAATAATAAAGTACAAGGTGAAAGCGATATGAGTAATGCAGATATTATTATAGGTATAGCAACAGGTGAAATTGTAGTAAATGTAGCATTAATATCAATATTATCAATAATTGTGATTATATCAGGAGCATATATAATTAATAAAAAATTTATAAAATTTAGAATATAAGAATGAAAAGAAAGGAGGAGCAAATTAATGAATAAGCTAAAAAAATTATTCGTACTAATGATAACAATAATTTCAGTGTTAACAATATCTATGATAATAATTCCAAGTGTAGTTAAAGCAGCATTTGGAGAAGAAGTTATAGGTGCAACATGGACATTAAATTTTGATCAATTAGAAAATAATAGTTTAAGATTATATTGTGTAAATCATGGTGCATCTTTGAATAATGAAGGTGATTATGATTATGTAGTAGATAGCATAATTAAGATTAATCAAGACAAATCTCTAACAGATGCTAATAAGGCATATATTCAAAAAGAGAAAGATGGTAAATTTTCATTAGCATCAACTAATGAATGGAATGCAAAAATGGCATATGTTTTAGCAAATGGAACGGGATATTCTGGAGATTTTAATGGTTGGTATTCTGAAACACAAATGGCTGTATATTATTACTTTAATGAGTTTATAAATCCAATAAAGGGAACATGGGGAAAAAATGACCGTGAATTTGGTGCAACAGACAAAGATAAAAATAATATAATAAAAGGTGCAGAAGAATACTGGACAAAATTACAAAAATGGCAATCACAAGGTAGTGTTGCAAAAGATAACACAGTAAAAGATGCCTCTGGAAAAGTATCAACAACATTAGAAAAATATAGTAGTTTGAAATTGGTTGAGCCAGATAAACATGGAAATCAAACAGTTACACATGATAATTCATCTTACTTAAAGGTTGGACCTTTAAATTGGCAATTCTCAGGAGATATAGAGTCAATAGAAATAAAAGATCAAAATGATAAAGCTGTTAAAGTTCACTATGCAAAAATGGTTAATAATTCTTTAAAAACAATTGAATCTACTCAAGTAAAATCAGGAGAAGATTTCTATGTATTAATACCATCTAATGCTGGAGTAACAGAAATTAAAGCAAAATTTAAATTAACAAAACTAGAAGTATATAATGCAAAATTAATACTATTAAGAGCACCAGGATATTTTGGAGCAGAGCAAAATGTAATTAAAGGAACAGGCGAAACAGTTGATGTAAATAGTGATGACATAGAATACACATATTCTTTAAAAACAGGAAGTATAGAAATAGCAAAAAAAGATGCATATAACAAAAGTGTTGCTATAGAAGGTGTAAAATTTAAATTAAAACATAAAGCAACTGGATTATATGTAGCTAAAACTAAAAAAGGAGATACATACTATACAGCTTGTAAAGATATTACAGCTAAAACTTTCGAAACAGATAGATATGGAAAGATAGATATAACAGGTTTAGCAGAAGGAGAATATATTGCAGAAGAAGTTGGATTTAATGCAAATACAACGGCAAAAAATTATACAATAAACACAGGTAAAACAACAAAAATATCTTTAACAAAAGATCAAATAACAAGTGGAAAATTAGTAAAAGAAACTATATATAATATTAAAAATCCAATAGAAATAAAAATTAAAGGAAAAGTTTGGTCACCAGCGAAAACAGATGATAAGGCTCAAAATACTAAAACAGATGATGATGCTAAAACATATAACAAAAATGATGATTATCTAGTACATGGTGTTAAAGTTTCTTTATATAGAAATGCAAAATTAGTAGAAAATTATGATAAAACAACTGGAAACTTAGAATCAGTTAAATTAGAAACAATAAAAGATGAAAATGGAAAAGCAACAGAACAATTATCATCTTCAAAATATGAATATAAAGATGCAAATGGAAAAACTATATCAACAGCTTTAGTAAATAGTGCTGTAACAGATAAAAATGGTGAGTATACATTAACAACAATGGTTAGTTATCCAGAGTTGGAATTATCTGCATATAATGTAAAATTCAAATATGAAGGTCTTGACTTTAAGGCATGTTCTAAACAAAATTATGCAAATAAAGCAAATGGTTCAAAAGCTAGAGAGGTAAGCACAGAAAGAACAGCATTAAATGAAATGTTTGATACAATTGCAGGTATAACAGCGGAAAATGAAAAAGACAGAGGAATAGTTTTAAGTAAAAATAAGAGAAGTACAGACGAAATAAAATACAAATTTACATCAGGATCAGACAATGGATATGGAACAAGTGTTGCAACAAATATGTCAGTAGGTTATAGCTCAAAAGATAAAGTTATTACAATTGGTGATGAAAAACAAATAAATAGCCAAAAATTCAAACATGAAATTACGGCAGTATATAACTTTAAAACAAATAGTAAATTTACAGATGATGCTCAGTTATATAATCCTGGTGTACTTGGTAAATATAAAAATTCAAGCAATAGAGAAGAAAGATATTACAATAGTACAACAGCTACAGTAAGTGGAATAAACTTAGCATTAATAGTAAGAGAATCACCAGATTTAACTGTATCAAATGAAGTAGAAACTGTAGTAACTTCAATAAATGGATATAACAACTTATATAAAAGAATTGCTTCAGAAGGAGATCCAGACAATAAAACAATAAATGTGCAAGTAAGATATGTAAAAGATGAAACAGAATTAAGAAAGTTACCAATATATCCTTCAGATGTAGAAGCATTTGATATAAATGATAGTGCTATAAAACAAAGATTACAAGTGTATATAACATATAAAGTTTCTATAACAAATATGTCAACTAACTTATATAATAAAGTTAAAGAATTATCAATTTATTATAATGATGGACTTGAATTATTATGGATAGGTAATGATTTAGATAAAAATAAGAAAAATTATTGTGCTAATTCAGATTTTGGAACAGGCGAAGATGGATATTATTCTAGAGGATCAATAAATGGATATACAAAAACAAGTATTAATTTAGAAAAATATGGTATAGCACCTGAAAAAACAAAAAGTATTTATATGACATATAAACTTAAAGATAGTTATGTAGCAAATGCAATAAACAAACAAGATGAAGGCATAAAGAAAATAAAGACAGCAGCGGAAATTAGTGCATATTCAACATATTCAGATTCTAAATACGAAAATGTATATGCAGGTATTGATAAAAATTCTGCACCAGGTAACTTAACTGCAAATGAATTAAACAATAACTTTAAAATAGAAAATATTGATAATGATAGTGCAGTAGCAAGAGCTCTTACTGTAAGATTAAATGAAGCAAGAAAGATGACAGGAACAGTATTCTTAGACGAATCAATTGCTGAAAATAATACAAGAACAAGTAATGGAATATATGATAAGAATAATGACAAAGTATTGAAAAATGTAACAGTTAAATTAGTTGGTCAAAGTGGAAAAGGAAGCAATATTGTAGAAGGAAACAATAATATAGATATTAAAGCTGAAAATTATGATGCTACATATGATGGTTTAGAAGAAAATAATACTTATAAAATATCAGGATTTATACCAGGAAATTATAAAATAGCTTATACATATAATAATGAAACTTACTATGAAGATGTTGATGGACAACATAAAATTAATACAATAGATTATAAATCAGCAATAGTAAAAGATGTAGAAAATGAAACTAAGATAAAAACAGCATTTACAAACAATGTTAATAACTTGGATTGGTATAAGTTAGATAATCCACAAAGTTCAGCAGATTTAAATAAAGAATTTAACAGATATAATGAAGCGGTAGATGATTTTGAAACTAGAAAAATGATAGATTCTTATTATGCAAATATGAATATGAGTAATACTGGAAGTACAGGGGAAAACTTGATATCAGATAAAAATTATGATATGACAGCTTCAACACCAGTTATGGGAGTAACAATTGATTTACAAAATATAGAAACAATGTCTACAGGAAATGAGCTAATAAGTGCAAATTATCAATTGAAAAATATGGACTTTGGTATAACAGAAAGACCAAGACAATCATTAAAATTAAATAAAAAAGTATCTAGTATTAAAGTAACATTAGCAAATGGTCAAACATTAATAGATGCTAAAGTTGAAAATGGAAAGATTCAAGGTAATGCTTCTGGAATAAAATTACTTCCAAGCAGTGATACAACAAGAGGAAAAGTAAGCATAGAATTAGATAGTGAATTAATACATGGTTCAACATTAGAAATTGGATATAAAATAGAAGCAACAAACAACGGAGAAGTTGATTATACAAATAAAGAATATTACATGTACGGTGAAGGTGGAACAACACCAGTAAAAATCAAACTAGGAACCGTAGCAGATTATGTAAGTAATGATTTGGTATTTGATTCTAATACAAATAGTAATTGGAAAATAGCTGAGGTAAATATTAATAAAACTGATGACAATAAAGATGTAACAGAAGAAAATACTTTAACAATTAATAAGACAGTAAATGCAAAAAATAATATCTTATACACTGATGTTAAGAATAATGAATTAATGAAGAGCAATATGAATACTGTAATCACAACAGACTACTTAAGTTCTAAGGAATTAGCAAGTGGTGAAACAACAGATACAGTAGAACTAGTTTTAACTAGATTACTATCAAATACAGACGAAGAAATGACTTACAATAATGATGTTGAATTGCTATCTGCAACTAACAATAATGGTGGTAGAAGAATATCAACACAACTTGGTAAATATTCATTTGCTAAAGAGGGTATAGGTGGATCTTCAGAAGAAGTAACAATTACACCACCAACTGGAGCAAATAAAGATTATGTAATTTATTATACAGTAGGAATAGCATTAGTAATATTCTTAATAGCTGGAGCAACTACATTTATAATAGTAAAACGTAAAAATAAATAAGCTAAAAAAATAAAGATTTGAGAATTTTCTCAAATCTTTATTTTATATAATAGAGAAATTAAAACCCTTTTTTATTATAGAATATGAATAAATTGTTGTATAAATATAATTTTTTATTTTTTTATAAACTTACAAACTATAATACTCATATCATCTTTGGCTAATCCAAAGTTATTGTCGATAGCTTCATTTAGTATTAAATCAGCAATTTTTTGAGTATTATCTGTTTCTATATCTTCTAAGATATATTTAACCCAAAGTTCTTTATTTTTATATTCAACATTAGAATCCAAAATTCCATCACTACACATAAGAAGAATGTCATTACTATCAATATCTCTGTCGTAAACAGTAGAGTCTATTTGTTTTAAAATACCGGCAGGCAAATCTAATGATTTTATTATTTGAACTTTTTTCTTATTTTTAATATAAGAAGGACATGCTCCTGTTTTTATAAATTCTATATTTCCAGCATATAGATCAATTATAGCAATATCTAAAGTAGCAAATATATCTTCATTTGTATTTAATATTGTTGTATTTATTAAGTCAATAGAAGTATCTCTGTCAAAACCAGAAGAAAGTAATCTTTCTAACATTTTTATGGCAATTTGGCTACTTTTTCTTGCTTCTGGTCCAGAACCCATACCATCACTTATTGCTAATAAATATTTTCCATCATTAAGCCTTATATGTAATATACTGTCTCCTGATACAGAAGATTTATTTTTGGTAGTTTTTGCTATTCCTAATCCTAATGCAAATTTATCTTCTGACATAAATGTTAATGTGTATTTATTTTGCTTATTTTCATTTAAAATAATATTTTCCTTTAAGACTGTAGAAAGTATATGCTCGATTTTTTTAATGTCTTGTTCTTCAATTTCATCAGTTCTAAAATGAATATCAATTATATATCTTTTATTTTTTTGTTGTTTTATTGAGATGTTATCAATAGTAATATTTTTTTGTTCTAATAATTCTAAAATTTGTTCTTTTTCTTTTTGAAATTTGTTATTTTCATTAATATCTTTTTGAATATCTGTAACAATGTTATTTATTGCTTTTGATACACCGTCTAGTTGTGCCTGCATATTTTTATTTTTTTCTTCTAATTTTTTTGTCCATACAAAATTAACTTTACTAATTCTATAAGAATAGTTAAATGCTTTAACAACTTGCTCAATATTTTCTTCTAAATATTTACTTATTTGTTCATCATCGAATCCAATTATATAACTATTATTTTTTGCAAATACTTTTAACAAATCTTTTCTAGTCAATTCTTGGTTTTTAACTAATATGTTAAATAGTTCATCAACAATTTTTCCATCAACTTTGGAAATATCATCATATAACATATTATCTTGTAAATTATCAAGACAATTTAATAATTCACTAATAAATATTTGTTTATTTTTCTCTAATGTATCTTGTTCGTCAATAGTAGTTACAGCAACTTCGTTATAAGTTTGTGCTATATCTTGTATTGCTTCTGATACCGTATTTAATTTTTGAGCTACATCACTACTTTGATTTAAAGCATTTCCAGGAAAAGAAGGTAAAAATTTTCCTACACCAACAAATTCCTCTATATCTATTTTTATAGATTTAGGAATTGCAAGTAATCCAATAGATGCTATTAATATTTCTTTTAATAATATTAATTCTGTAGTTCCACCATTTGAAATATACATTAAAATTCCATTACCTATAATGAACCCTAAAATTACACCAATTTTACCAAATTTGTTTAATATTCCTGCAATCATTCCAGAAATTGCAAAAGCTGCAACTAAAATGGGTTCTGCTTCTGCAATTATTCCCAAAGTAACACCAATTGTAACACCAGAAGTTGTACCTACTAATATACCATTTTTCCATCCTAATACTAGTACAATAAAAATACATAAAATATTTCTTATTGAAAATCCTAATATTTGAAAATTGCCTAATGCTGAAAATGCAATTGCAAGTAATAAACTTGCACCAATAACTTCTTCAATCGAAAATGCACGTTTTTCTCTAAAATCAATTAATGTAACAATTGAATTTACAAATATTTTATAAAAAACAAACGCCATAATTGCTAAAGTTATTGTTACTAATAAATCATATATTGTAAATCCAGAAATTAAAAGCCTTATTAGTCCTACTGATAAAGTTCCAACAAATAAGTTTTTTCCGATTTTTATTTTTTCGTTTCTATTTGTTTCATTATATTTTGGTTTAAATATAAAAAAGCTAAACATAAATACTAATAATGTTAAAATATAGTTTAAAGCTCCATTTACTCCAAATCCTAAAAAACTACCTATTAAGGACAATATAATAATAAGCAGTGCTGGAATTCCGTAAGAAAAGCTAGCTGCTGTTATACTTAAAGCGAAAGGAGAAACTCCTTGTCCAACTCCTATGCTAGAAACCATAAATGTAACAATATACAATAAAATGTTTTGCTTTGAAAATACATTTGTGAATATATTTATTTTTTTATTAACATCCTTTTTTTGTTCTGCTTGTCCGTCATTTTGTAAATTTTGAAACATCCTTACCACCTCTTAACTTTTTATAGCTAACATTTTAATATTTATCTTTTGATTATTTTGTCTTTTTTGGTATGTTAACTCAAAAAAGTTTTCTCCATAATGTGATACATTTATATTTAATTTTTTCTTAAGTAGTAAATTATGTCTTTTATTTTATTATAGAATATCAAAAAAAACAATATTTTGTAGAAAAATATTGTTAAAAAATTATATTAAGGTTTGTTAAAATAAATGTATTGGAAAATAATTTTGTGGGACTTGTAATTTTGTATCATTTTATGATATATTATATATATTAAAATTATGGAGGAAAAATATGAGTAGAGGAAGAAGATATGATAAAGAACCAAAATTAAATTATAAAAAAGTATTTGCAGTAATAATAGCGGTTATAGTTTTTATAATGTTTATTTTTATGATGAAAAGCTTCTTAACTAAAGATAAAGAAACAGGAAAAATAAGTAGTACAACATATTTTACAATATATAAAGATAATAAATGGGGAGTAATTGATAATCTTGGAAAAGAAGTTATTAGTCCTTCATATAAAGAAATGATAGTAATACCAAATAATAAAAAAGATGTATTTTTATGTACATATGACATAAATGATGATACTGGTGAGTATAAGACTAAAGCTTTAAATAGTAAAAATGAAGAAATATTTACTCAATATTCACAAATAGAAGCCTTAGATAATTATGATGGAAACAATAATATTTGGTATGAAAAAAATGTGCTAAAAGTACAAAAAGATGGAAAATATGGATTAATTGATTTTAATGGAAAAGAAGTATTAAATATTGAATATGATAATATATCAACTTTGAAAGGTGTAGAAAATAGTATATTAGTAGAAAAAGATAATAAAATAGGATTAATTAATTCTGACGGAAAGAATATTGTAGATGTAAATTATAAAAAAATAAAAAATATAGATAAAGATTATAAAAAAGGATACATAGTAGTTGATGAAAACAATAAATATGGTGTTATAGATTATAATCAAAAACAAATTTTAGAGAATAAATATGATGAAATAGAAGCTATTTATGGTGAAAAATTATTTGTTATAAAAGAAGGTAAAAATGAAAAACTAATAAATGACGAAGGTAATGTTGTACTAGAAGATGGATTTGATAAAATAGAACAAATATTACAATATTCTTCTAAAAAAGGAGTTATATTTGTTAAAGACAATAAATATGGTGTAATGGATGTTGATGCAGAAATTATAGTACCTGCAGAATATGAAAAGATAAAAGAAGCTAAAGACAATATATTTATAGCTAAAAAAGATGGAAAATATGGAATAGTAGACACGGATAAAAATGAAAAAGTTGAATTTAAATATACAAATATAACATATAATAATGTTGCAGATATTTATTTAGCAGAAGATGAAAATTATAATACAAATATATTAGATAATCAATTTAATACTAAATTAACAGGAATTTTATCAGATATAGATACTGATAAAGGATATATGAAATTAAAAATCGGTGATGAATATAAATATTATAATTTCAAATTTGAGGAAAAAACAAATAAAGATGTTTTATCAAATACACTATTCTTAAGTAAAAAAGATGGAAAATATGGATTTGTTAATTCAAAAAATGAAGTTATAGTTGATTATATTTATGATGACGCAACAGAACAAAACGAATATGGATATGCAGCAGTTAAGAAAGATGGAAAATGGGGAAGCATTGATGTAAATGGTAAAGTTGTTATAGAACCAACTTATAATCTAGATAATAATATGATTATAAACTTTATTGGAAAATGGCATTTAGGACAAGATGCTAATATGAATTATTATTGTGAAATTTAATTAATATAAATAATGGCCAGAGTAAATCTGGCTATTATTGTAGGAGAAAAATATGAAGATAAAAACAGGTGTAGATATAATAGAAATATATAGGATTAAAGAGAGTATAGAAAATTTAAAAGAAAAATTCATAAATAGAATATTTACGCAAAAAGAAATAAAATATTGCGAAAGTAAAGGAAAACAAAAATATCAGCATTATGCTGCAAGATTTTCTGCAAAAGAAGCGGCATTTAAAGCGATTTCTGAGTTTGTTGATAACAAATATAGTGTGGAATGGAAAGATATAGAAGTAATAGATGACGAAAATGGTAGACCTAAAATTAATTTGAAGAATAGTGAAAATTATAATATAGAAAGTATAGATATAAGCATTTCACATTGTAAGGAATATGCAGTGGCAAGTGTTGTATTAATTTATAATAAATAGGTGATAGTATATGGAAATTTTTGATTCGCATGCACATTATGATGATGAAAAATTTAATGAAGATAGGGAAGAAATAATAAAGTCAATATATGAAGAAGGTATTACTAAATGTATAAATATAGGTTGTGATATAAAGACATCAGAAAATTCAATTAAATTATCAGAAAAATATGATTTTATATATGCAACATGTAGTATACATCCTAGTGAAATTCCACAAACAGAGCAAGAATTGTGGAAACAATTAGTCAAAATTAAAGAAATGGCTAAAATAAATAAAAAAGTTGTAGGAATTGGAGAGATAGGATTAGATTATCATTGGAATAAAGATAATATTGAATTACAGAAAAAAGCATTTATAGAACAAATAAAATTAGCGAATGAATTAGATTTACCAATTGTAATTCATGCATTTAATGGTGTTAGAGTTTGTGTATGTGTATTAATTTTAAATGCTATTATTAAACTTGGTAAAAAATCTATAGTTGATAAATTGACTTTTGCTATATTTATAGCTGTTTCAATATTATCAATAGTTACAAGCTTATCTCCTATTATCTATATAATTATCTCCGGAGTTATAGGAGCTCTAATTTATAAATTTAGAGGAGGTAAAGAAGAATGTTAATACTTGTTAGATTATTTTATGAGTTTTTTAAAACTGGGCTTTTTGCAATTGGTGGTGGTCTTGCCACAATGCCATTTTTATATAATATAAGCGAAAGTACTGGATGGTTT
>ERZ827168.2723-NODE-2723-length-19736-cov-3.740054_pt1 | contig 19736 bp, 13 predicted proteins | sample MGYA00519868_ERZ827168 | MGnify/ENA primary metagenome ERZ827168 (study PRJEB31778, sample SAMEA3449271) | human gut metagenome | biome: human gut; feature: human-associated habitat; material: faeces | place: United Kingdom | collected 2010/2012 ...
GGCAGGGCCGGTCACGATGTTTTTCTTCGGACGCACCTTGGCGCGCGTGAGCTGCAGCCAGAAGTGGGGATGCTCATGGTCGTCGCAGGTGGTGTAGCGGCCGCTCTCCAGGTAGTAGTCCTCGCCTTCGGTCTTTTTGGTCTTGCCGCCGGTAAGGTATCCTTCGCCCTGCTGGGTTATCACGTTGGTGATGTAGCCGCGCTTGCTCTTGAAGTTGTAGCGCATCGTGGCCGATTCGTAGCTTGAACCGCCCTCCTCGAATACGGGGGTGCCTACCATCTCGCCCACGGAATCCTGACGGCCTACGGCGTAGACTTCGCTGCTGTCCATATTCAGCTTGATTTCGGCCGCCGAAAGCTTGAGGTCGCCGTAGTCAACGGTGCCGTCGCCATACATGTATACGGTGTTGCGTCCGATCATCACCATCGAGTCTTTCGAGTTAAAGACCACCTGGTTGTCGAGATCGACCTTCTCGCGACGGATGCGCGAGGGGCGTCTGGCCGTGGTGTCGGCTCTCATCGGAGCCGCCAAGGAATCGGGTGCCTGAGCGGTGGAATCGGAAGAAATGGAGTCAGGATCAACAATACCAGGAGCCTCAGCATGGAGCGTATCCAACGGGAGGACGCCCGCAATCGATTCTGCCGTTGCCTTCAACCCGTCGACGGCGGTGAGAATCGCGTCGGTCACGGTGGCAGAATCGGCCGTTACGGCCTTACTGGCCGCTATTCCTTCCTGTAGCGCCGCAGACAGCACCCCATCGCGCGAAAAAAGCTTTCCGGCGAAGAGCATGGTCGTGAATATCAGGATGATATATAACTGAGAGCGTCGCAAGAGATTGGTGGAATCTAATGATGAAGACCATCGGCCGCATCTCGCCGGCAGCGAGCCGTTGGCGGCATGAAATCTGGTCGATGTGCATGCGCAAAAGCGCAATAACGTGCAAATTTACGACATTCCGCTTAAAACACCCCTTTCGCCTCCGTTAAAATTTCATATCCCCGCATAGTTCGCAGCAGGGCAGGTTCGCAGCAGCGGATGCTTTTGAGCGTTGTGAGGATTGGTATGGACCACTGGGAATGACGTGTTTGTGTTATAGATATATGTTATCTTTGCGATAAAATATAGTTTTAAGACAGTGAGCATGCATCGCCCTGAAAATTAACATTAAAAATCGCTGTATATGACACAAATAGTTGTAACACTGGAAAATGGTGCCGATACTACATTGCTCAGACGTATGATTGAGAATATGAAGGGTGTTATGGGAACGAGTATAGAAAAAAGTACAACTCATTCTTCATCGTCGAAATCTGAGGAATGGCTTGAAAAAGTGCACAGCATAAAAAAACAGCATTGACTCCTCACTGATAGATATGGATGATTAACGGACAAACTATCTGATGTCGAAATGAAAAAGTTTTTTCTGGATACCAACTTTATCATCGATTATTTTATCCGTGAAGATTCCAATGGAGACGCTGAACGTCTTCTCGCATTTGGTAAGGACAGTATGAAATTCCATATTTCATATCTTACTATTGCTAATTTTGCATATTAGTCAGGAAAATGCCAAGAGAGTCTGTTTTAGGCATGATACAAACCACATGATACAAACCATGTGTGAGACTTACAAAGTTGTGAAAAATACAAAAGAGCAATTTTTGCGAAATGTTCTTCAGAATCCCTCAGGTTTTGAAGATGGAATGCAATATCAGGCCGCTATAGATGCCGGATGCGACTGCATCATAACACGTAACAAGAAAGACTTCGGATTTGCGAAAATCCCCGTTATGACTGCTTCTGAACTCCTTGAAATCGTAAAAGTTGAATAAAAATTTGTATATAATTTTTGGTATGATGTTCATGTTGGCTATCCAAGAGTAGGGATGCGCCATGGTGCATCCGATTATGATGAGTTAGGCTTATCGAGAAGGGCGGATGCACCAGGGTGCATCCCTACAATCTGATGGCCAGCAGATTATACAAATTCAGTAGTCAACAAGAATCTCATAACCTAATTTTATAATACCTATATGCAAAACAAGCCCCGCGGCCGGATGGTCTGCGGGGCTTGGCGTCTTAAGATAATTAATGAGCGGTGTTATAGAGATAAGTAAATTTTCTATAATCGGTTTGCTTAACGAAGAACTGTCTTTTCGGCGTTGGCGCCTTTCACGCGGATTACGAGGCCTTTGGCAGTTGCCGCGTCGATGGGCTGACCCTGAAGGTTGAAGTAGGTTTCAGGCTCTTCGGAGGCGTCGGTGCGGACCAGAGAGAGGCCGGATGTTCCGCGTAGGTCGAGCCGGAAGGGTCCGGCAATGTATGGCTCGACGTCGTAATTGTCGTTGCCGGCGGCTTCCTCCTCGTTGTACTCGGGATTGACAAGGCGGTTGGTGTAGAACCATTTCCCGACGCCGTAGCAGAGCACGCGGATATCGTTGCGGTTGTTGAACGTAATTACGCCGTTTTCGAGCGTGCCGCCGCTGTGGATGTTGTATTGGGCGAGCAAGTCGTGGCCGTATTCCTGAACTGCGGCATAGTAGTCGCTGGAGATTGCCAGTTCGCCAAATACACTGACGTTAAGTCCTGCGGTGCTGTACTCAACATAGACGTCGTCCGGATAGTAGGCGTTGATGTAGAGGTAGTGGTTGTGGTCGTGGCCTACGGAGTAGGGTGCGCTCTGCGTCCAGGTGTCGTAGGGGTTCTTGATGCGGTAATAGTTGTGGAGGTAGACGTTTTCCTCCACTTCCACCTCAAATGTCTCCGAAGTGAAGGGAGAATATGTAAGGCACGAAAGGAATCCCTCGGTGAGTTTGGCGCGCCCGATGGGATGCCACTCTTCGGAATCGCCGTCGGGGGCGGCATATTCGCCGTAGATTGCGTTCTGAATCTTTCCATCAGCATCGTAAACACCTACCACGAGATAAACCACACGGTTTGTGCCTGTTACGTCAACTTCGATGATGTCGCCCATATGGGCTACAGTTCCCTCGGCCTCCAATTTGCTAAGAGTATCATCGCCCAATGCTTCCACAATGAGATATTTGAGCGATGCGATGCGATTGTCGCCTCCCAACTCCACATGATATTTGCCGGAGGCATCCGGGCAGAAAGGTTCGGTTTTGTAGATTGTGATGTTGGAATAGTCGATGGGAGCCTCGGCGCCGGGAAGGTAGAGGGCGAAAGCTCCGTTGTCGTTGGCGTTGTAGATGTAGTCGCCGTCTTCTTCCGTCTCGTCGGCCTGGATTATGCCGATTGAGTGAACCTGGGTGAAGCGGATTACGCCGTCGGCAAGGGTGCCGTGGGAATCGAGCTGTTCTGCCTCGATGTCCTCGTCGATGCCTTCGGCTTCGCTGTAGCCGATAACTTCTGTGGGTCCGCCCAAGTCGGCCATGCCGAGCGGCGAGCGCAGCAGACGTACGAACTCAGGCTTGCGGGCGTCGAGGGTAATATACACCTCGTCGCCAAGAGTAAGCTCGATGGCCTGCTCTTCGATGGCATCCTTCTGCGGGTAGTTGGCCCACGGGTCGATAATACGGTATACGCCGGGATTGGCCAGGTCGCGCTGCACGCGCACCTTGTATGTGCAAGGCTCGATGCCTTCGGTAAAGCTGAATGAGGTCAGGATGTCGTCGGTGTAGTTGCCTGTTCCCCAGTCTTCCCACTGCGAGGGGTTGAGAGGATCGTTGGCGGGGGCTACGCGCGAAGGAGCCTTCGAAGCGTGACGGCTGATTTTGGCCGCAGGCTTCTTTACTTTTTTCGTCATCTTTGCGGTAGGGAAGACGTGGTGGAGTTCCCCCTCTGCGTGTGTCGTAAATGCGGTGGCAATCAAGGCTGCCACCAGAATAGCGTAGATTTTTTCATAAGCAAAAAATGTGTTTGAATACCCTTGTAATGATTGGCAATAATCTGTCAAAAAAATGCATTGTGGTAATTCCGTGACTACCCCAATGCAAAGTTATGAATTTTTGTATGAAAGCCGTATCGCGCCGTCCCGAAAAAATTTAAAATCATTTGAGCTTATTCGGTGGTTCGGTGTGGTAGCTACATCTTTCAGGCGCATCTTTCCGTCTGCTGCAGGGAGTTTCAACTGGTGACAATTTGTCACCGTTTATGTTATTGTTTTGCTGGGTTCTCGGGTATGGAGGCCGGTGGGAGGAGAGAAGCGACGATGGCCAGGGCGAGCAGGAGGTAGATGGCGACAACGGCGAAGCGGGCGGCGGCTACGGTGTTGCGCACCGAGGCGGGATTGAAGCGCATCTCCACGGTGTGGTTTCCTGCAGGGATGCGCAGGGCGCGGAGCACGTAGTTCACGCGGCCCAGTTCGGCGGGTTTTCCGTCGATTGTGGTCTCCCAGCCCCACGGGAAGTAGATTTCGGAGAATACGGCGATGCCACCGTTGGCGCTCCGGGCTGCGTAGGTCAGCCTGTCGGGGGCATATGTGGTCTCGAAAATGGTGTCGGATGGAGCTGTAGGGATGGCTTTCCCGAGGTCTTGGGCGAAGCGGCGGTCGGCCACGGCCTGCGATGCGGGGTCGAGGGTCGAGAGGGCGTCCATCTCGGCGTCGGCATTGTCGACGTAGGATATTTCATCCACAAACCATGCGTTGCCCAGCGCCTGGGGGTTGAGTTGCGCATTGCCGTCGTTGCCCACGATATAGCGGGCATTGAGCATGTCGAGCACGCGGAAGTCTGCCTCTGTGGGCGTTCCGTTGGGGAAATGCGAGAGGTGGCGGTCGATGAGGTCCTGATAGCGCGTAAGTTTGGCGGCATGGTAGCCGCCTATAGCCTTGTGGTGGCGCGACGGTGCGGCCTGATAGAAGCGGGGAATATCCATCACGCGGTAGTTCATCGCCGTATCGGCCAGAATAGCCTTGTCGGTGGCGCTGAGAGGGAAGGGGTCCGTCCTCGAAATTTCAGGGGTGCAGAAGCTTTCGTGGTTCAGGTACCGCTTGTTGACGGTGTAGAGGTCGACACACACCAGCAGCCCGATTATCGCGGCAGCCATCCAGTGTTTCACTTTCCCGAATGTGCAGAGCATCAGCGCGCCGAATGCCAGAAGAATGAATATGAGCGAGCGCAGCGAGTCGGCTTTCACCAGCGAGTAGCGGAGTTCTTCCACTACGCCTGCTATGGCCGGATTGTTGATGGAGAACATCCGGATGGCCTCGGCCGGATAGCCGGCTTGCTGAAGCTGATAGGAGAGCATGTCGGACAGTTGCATGTCGCCCTCGGTGATGGCCGGCCCGTAGACCGACGGGAAGAGCCAGCCGGCCACGCAGAAGAGCGCCGTCAGACCGAACGCGGCATAGATTTTGCGGCGGTAGCGCGAGAGCGCCCCGGGCTCGGTGAGCAGTTTCTGCAGTGCAAGAATGGCCAGCAGAGGGATACAGAATTCGGCCACTACAAGAATACTCTCGACGGTACGGAATTTAGAGTACATCGGCATATAGTCGATGAACAGGTCGGTGAGCCACTGCATGTTGCGGCCCAGCGCAAGACCGACCGAAAGCACGGTCATCACCAGGAGGGCCCATTTAAGCGGCCCTCGCACTATCAGGCACCCCAGCAGGAATAGCGTGAAGATTATCGCTCCCACATATACCGGGCCGTTCGTGCCCTCCGGCTCGCCGAAGTAGCGGCAGATGTAGTTGGCGAGATACTGGTATTCGCCTTCGTTGAGTCCGGCACGGGCGATTGCCTCGTCGGCTCCCTTGACGTCGGTGAGCGATGTTGGCTGAAGGCCTCCTCCGCCCGGCTGTACGGATGCGCCGCCCTTTACGTCGGGGATAAGCAGCGAGAAGGTCTCTGAGCGCCCGTAGCTGTATTGGGTTATGTAGTCGCGGTTGAGGCCGGAGGTGGCATTGGCGTCGTCGTTGGCCGATGTAAGTTCGGAGTGGCCCCCGCGCATGGATTCAGCCGCGTACAGGTAGGTGTTGTAGAGGTTCGGCATATTGGCCGTTACGGCCAGTGCTCCGGCCACGAGCAGAGCTCCCGTGGCCTTTAGCCAGCGGCGGGTCTCCCCATTGCGGAAGGCATCGATCAGGAAAGCGATGATGATAGCCGCCACTACGAAGAGGAAGTAGTAGGTCATCTGCACGTGGTTGTTCTTGATCTGCATCATGGCGAACAGCGCCGCGAGCGACGCGCCAAGAAACCACCGGCCGCGGTAGGCCATGATGATGCCGGCGATTGTGGGCGGGATGTAGGCCAGCGTGACGAATTTCCATATGTGGCCCGCTCCGATTATTATGATGAAGTAGGTGGAGAAGCCCCAGGCCACGGCGCCGATGAGGCCGTAGTACCACCTCACGCGCATGGCCGCCATCAGAATCAGGAAGCCGAACATCATCATGAAAAGCAGATTGGAGGGGGAGGGGAGCCCTGCGCCATATACCGTGTTGATCCATCCGAAAAGCGAGTCGGAGGGATAGGAAGGGGAAATCTGGAAGGTGGGCATGCCGGAGAAGAGCGAGTTGGTCCAGCGCGGGAGGTCCTCGCCGGTGGCTTCGGCGTAGGCGGTGGCCTCATAGCCTATGGCAGCTCCCTGCTGCATGTCGTGCTGCCGCAGCTCGTTGCCGAGCGATGCGTCGGGATAGAAGAAAGCGATGGAAAGGATGGCTATTGCCGCCACACTTACGAAGAAGCCCCACCACTGCGGCCGGCGCACTTCGGCGACCACCCGACCCGGAATCATCCGGAGGCGTGAGGCGAGATTCTGCAACTTATTCATTAGGATAATACTGCGTATAGGATTGAATGCGGCCGGCGATGGTGAAGGCTCTGGCGGCCGTCGGATTGCAAAAATACAAAAAAATCGGCGAACCCATAGCATAGGTCCGTCGGAAACGATAGGAAACCGGGCGGTAGGGCGCGCGACTCAGATCTGCCGGCGGAACACGGCGCGCACGCGGGCCATCAGCTCGCGGAGAGAGTATGGTTTCAGAAGATAGTCGTCGGCCCCGGCGTTGAGCGAATCGATTACTGTGGCCGGCGACATTTGCGACGAGCAGGTTATTATGCCTGTGCGGGCCGACGCGCTGTGTTGCTTAATCTGCTCCACAAGGCTCAGGGCGTAGTCGGCATCGTCAAGGTCAAGACTGATGATTACCAGTGCGTATCCTCCTACATTGATGGAGAACAGATCCTCATAGCTTGTGCAGTAATCCACGGAGAATCCTTCCGGCCCGAAATGGGTGCGGATCATCTCGCATATGGTCGAATCGCTGTCGATTGCCAGTATGCGGCCTTGATTTATGGGGTTGTTTGTCGGATCCTTTGTCAGCATGGATACAACTGATAGCCGTGGTGTTGATATCGGGCTGCACTGGTCGGAGCCGACGGGCCGTGTGATTGGCTTGATGCCGGAGTCACGGCCATTAGCAGGGGCGAGGTAGCCGGGTGATAATATTACTATATAGATTGGCTTGGCAGCCGCTATGGCCTCCGCAAAGGGGGCTAAGTCGGCCGGTGGTCTATTTTCCGGTATCAAAGATAGGAAGAGCCGCCTTGGAATGCAAGGCGGCAACTGATTTGTAACTCCTTTGTGGTTACAATTTATAACATTTCGCCGGATTGTTACAGCGTTATGGCGCGTTTAGTGCCGTTTCACCGCTTTGCCCCATATTTGTAACATCTGCGTAGCTTACAATTCTTAAGTTAGAATATACGCCGGTGTTTGAGGTAGAAATGAAGGAGTCCGCGTATGTGTGCGCGTCCGATTTTCGAGAGCGGCCTACGGGTAGTGATGCGTTTCCAGTGGTGGGTGATGCTCACGTCGGGAAGATAGACGGTCGACCATCCGCGCCGTGCGGCCCGCAGGCAGAAGTCGGCATCCTCCGGGCCGTAGAATATACGCTCGTCGAGCGGGCCGACCTCTTCGAGGGTCTTCCTCCTGATTAACTGGCATGCTCCGATTATGTAGAAGGGAGAAAAAGGTTTACCCAGCGCCATGGCGTTGGCATACGGGTCGGCTTTGCCTATTCCGAGCACGTTGCGCAGCTTTACGCCCACCGAAGGGAAGGGCTTGTAGCTCTGCTGCAGTTCGCCTTCCGGCGTGCGCAGGGCGCAGCCGCAGATGCCGCATTGTGGATTGGCTTCCATATGGCGCAGCATCGCGCCGACGGCTTCGGAGTTGATCACGGTGTCGTCGTCGAGCAGCCAGATGTAGTCTCCTTTTGCAAGGGCAATTCCCCGGTTGCGCGCGGCGGCTACGCCACGGTTGCTGCCGAGACGGCGGTAGATGATTTCCGGGTGGAAGGAGGCGATGTAGTCGGCTGTTCCGTCGGTTGAGCCGTTGTCGATCAGTATCAGCTCATGGGGAATCCCCGCGAGCGCGTCGGGAACCGAATCGAGAAGCTGGCGCAGCCGTTCGAGAGAGTTCCAGCAGATTACAACAACTGAGAGCAGGGGGGAGCGGTCCATCGGCGTGCTGATCTGATTACTGGCGTCCGAAAAGCTTCACGCGCAAGGCCTTGAATGCCAGACGGAACTCGCTGAAGCTGCGGAATTTGCGCAGATGGTGCCACACTATGCGCGGCGACAGGAAATAGCGCAGGTTGAAGCGGTAGAGTGCACGCTCCATCTCTTCGGCCGAGAGGTGGGGGTAGGAAAGTATCGAGTCGCGCTGCACGTTGGTAGGCGAGTACTCACCCCCCTTTATCCAACCGTTCTCTTTGGCCATCTGGTAGAATTCCGTGCCCGGGAATGGCGATACGATGTTGAACATCACCTGGTCGACCTTCAGGGCCATGGCCTTGCGGAGGGTATCGCGCAGGGTCTCCTTGGTCTCGAGAGGCGACGTGCCTATCAGTATGTTGAGTTTTACGGGTACACCGAACTTCTTCAGCAGTTCTATTGCCTTGACTATCTGGTCGGAGGTGATGCCTTTGCGGATAAAACGCAGAATCTCGTCGTTGAACGATTCCACACCGAGGTCAACGTAGGTGCAGCCGTTCTTGCCGAGCATGCGCGCTATCGGTTCGGTTATGGCGTCGACGCGGGCCTGACAGCCCCATACCATGCCGTGTTTCTTAAGTTCGCGGCATATTCCGGCGGTGCGCTCCTCGTTCCAGATGAAATTGTCGTCGACGAATCCTATGGCGCGGTACCCCTCGGCGGCAAGGGCGTCGAGCTCGCGCCCGATGCTCTCCACCGAGCGGAAGGAGATGGGCGGCTTGCGGCCGTGGTCGGCGCGGAAGTCGAGCTCGCGGGCAAAAGTGAGAGAGCTGGGCACGCAGTATATGCAGTGGAACGGGCAGTTGCGCGAGGTGAGCATCGTGGTGTAGGGTGCCACTTTCAGCTTCGGGTTGTGGAAGCGGTATTTGCCTGCCAGGTAGCGAGCCGGGAAGGGGAGCGAGTCGAGGTCGGTAAGCAGTTCGCGCGCGGGGTTGCGTTTTATCGTGCCATCGGGGTTATGCAGGGTCAGGCCCTTGAGGTCTGAAATGTCTTGCCCGTCGCGTAGGTGCTCAAGCAGTTCTACCACAGTTAGTTCCGGCTCTCCGCGCACTATCGCCGTCCGTTTGCCCGAGAGGTAGATGTCGGGGAAGAACGTGGCGCCGGGGCCGAGAAACACTGTCGTGGCTTCGGGCCGCAGCCGGAGTATGGCGTCGCGGGCGTCGCGGTCGGCGGCACGGCTCAGATTCACGGTCCAGATCAGATAGGCGTCGCTCGTGTCGGCGCCGAGAAACTGCTCGAGCGAGGCCGTGCCGTCGGCCGTAAGGTCGGCATATTCCACTTCGAACCCCTTCTCGGCCACGAGTGCAGCCACGGTGAGTTCGTAGAGATTCGGCATCGGGTAGACCACCCTTGTGCAGCCGGCCGAGCGTTCTGCCGGTGTTTCGGCGCAAGGCTCGGGCGGAACGAGAAAACACACTTTCATATAATGGATAACGCCCTACTGCGCCGCTTTATTGCCTCACATTTATTCGGCTACGCCGCGGATTTGCCGGTAAGATACGCCTTCAGTTGCGTAATACGGGCCAGCGGTAGGTTTTCAGAAGTTTTACGGTTTCGGCCTCGCGGCCGTCGAGATATTCGTCGAGGAGGGCGTGGAAGCGCCGTGAGTGGTTCATCTCCGTCAGGTGGGCCAGTTCGTGGAGTATCACGTAGTCAGAGAGCTCCTGCGGCAGGAAGAGCAGCACATAGCTTAGGGAAATCACTCCCGACGAGGAGCAGCGGCCCAGCACACGGTGTCCGCGTGAGATGGTCCATCCTATGGGGTGGCGCCCCACACGCGCCGCCAGCTGGCGTGCGCGCGGCAGCAGAAGGTCGGCGGCAAGCCTCCGGGCTCCCTTGCACATCATGTCGCTTACGGCGCGTACAGTGTCGGCCGACTCGAAGTCCCAGCCCAGCCCCACTTCTATGGCGATTGTGGCGCCCCGCGCCGAACAGAGTATGCGCTTGGGGTCGATCATCTGGCGGCGGATGATTACGTCGACGTAGGGGAACTCCATATGCTGCCCGTCGCGGTAGGCTACCTGGGGCCGCATGGCCAGCAGGCGCGGAGCGAACCCGTCGAGAGCGTCGCGCAGGCGCTCTACGGGCGTTCCGTGAGGCACGCTTACGTTCACAAGTCCTTGCTTCCAGCGGGCGGAAATCTGATGGGTGTTCCGCCTGACGTTCACAAGGACCTTTCCAAGAGCGCTATGGTTGATTTCGGCTACGGGCATCTGTAGGGTTCTGAATTCCGGTTTGGAGTGTGTCGGGATTTAAGCTCAGACAGGCTATCAGATGAAGCCTTTCATACCGAGTTTGTCGCGCAGCGTGTCGGTGAATGAGTGGCAGGGCTGGACTACCAGATTCACGCAATAGGGGGCGCGGCTGAGCCTCAGGGTGGTTTCGAGCGGGAGTGTCTGTGATTTGCCGTCGACAGCCAGGCGGAAGCCGCTGCCGCGGGTCTCCACTCCGATTTCGATGGGGGAGCGGTCGCTTACCACGAGCGGCCGCATCGACAGCGAGTGGGCCGCTATTGGCGAGAGCACCCATCCCTCCAGTTCAGGTGCGAGAATCGGGCCTCCTACCGAAAGGTTGTAGGCAGTGGAGCCTGTTGGGGTAGCGATAATCAGGCCGTCGCCCATATAGTTGAGAGTCGAGCTGTGGCCCAGCCGGGCGCTTATGCGGAGCATCGAGCCGTTGTCGCCGCGCGTTATTGCCACTTCGTTGAGTGCCGTCAGCGGCGTCGCGGCGGGATGTTTCCCTTCGCCCGCGAGTATTTCAACCTGGAGCAGCGAGCGAGGCTCCACGGCGTAGCGCCCCTGAAGCAGCGATGCGTATACCGCCCCCTCCTGCTCGAAGGTGAAAGCCGAGAGATAGCCCAGATGGCCGGTGTTGATTCCGGCTATCGGCGTGGCCTCGGCGCCGATCCATCGCGCCGTCTTGAGAAATGCGCCGTCGCCGCCCACGCTTATGGCCAGGTCGGCGTGGGGCTGCCGCGTGAGAGGCATATAGTCGAGCCCCACGGCGAATCTGTCGCCGAGATGGGTGGTGAGGTAGTCGAGAAACGGTTCGGCGAGAACTACGTCGTCGCCGCGTTGCATGAGCGTGGCCACGAGCTGCTCTATATGCTCGAAATATCCTTCCTGATGGCGGTTGCCGTTTATGGCTATTCTCATGGCTGTAAGTGTGTTGTCGGTTAAAGAAAAATATCTCGTCGGGCGCGGCCGATGTGGAATCAGAGGTCGAGATAGTGGAGGAGTTCGTTTATGCGGGCCATAGCCTCCGACTGCTGCTCGGGAGTGAGGCGGGCCGAGGTGTCGACCGTTTGATAGCCGTAGCGGGCCAGCGAGCGCGCTATCGCGTCGGCATTGCGCGTGTCGGCGCGCACGAGTACTACCGGATGGTCGTCGGGCGTACGCATCGCCGTCACCGTCAGCGCAAGCAGGCGTGCGTCGCAATCCTCCACTGCGCGGGCTATGGCCGAGGCGCTGAAATCCTCGGGGCGACAGGCCACGAGCAGCTCGCACCCGTCGGCATGTTGGGGCAGAAGAGCCTCAAGCTTGTCGGATGCCGAGAGGTTGCCGGCAAGATAGTCGCTAAGAAGTCGTTGCGTCAGTTCGCTCATATTCCACTGTTCGATGTCGGTAAAATTTCCGTCGGTTGCAAATTTATGGAAAATCCCGCAATCCCTGCGGGGCGGCGGTGTTAAAAATAGGGTATGAATGTTAAAGGCGATGTGCCCTCATGGAGGAACACATCGCCTTTGAATAGGATGGATGTTGTGTCGGTTTCGGTGGGAAACCGGGGAAACTTCGGATTAGCGTACGATTACTTTCGCTATATGGCCGGCGGCATTCACTACGTAGATACCCGGCTGGAGGCTGATACGCACTGTCGGCGCGGCTTCGGCGGAAGCTACAGTACGGCCGTCGGTGGCGATTACCGCAACCTTACCCTGAGTGAGGCCTTTCACCACGATTCCACCGCCGATGGCGCGGATGTCTACTCCGGAATCACCGTAGAGGCTGGCTACGCCGCTGAGGTCGATGTCGGCCGTGTTCGACGGGCGCGACTCGCCGCGGTCGTAGACGGCTGTGACAAAGTAGGAGTATTTACGCCCCTCGCGGGTGGTGGCGTCGGTGTAGGCAGGCTCGGTAAGGAGCGTGGAGTTGAGTTTCATTCCGTTGCGGTAGATGTTGTAGCCCTTGAGCGTTACTGCTGCAGGAGCGGCATCCGCGGGGATGAAGGTCACATCGTCGATGAAGAGGAAATACTTGTCGGTCGAACGGCTCCGGATGGCGGCGTATTTCGTGCCTTCGGGGAGCTTGAAGCGATACTGCATCCATGCATTGGGTGCATCGATTACCTTGCCGATGGAAGTGAAGTCGTCGGGGCTTGTGGTAGAAGCCGATGCAAGTACCTCGAAGGTTTCGGGATACTTGGGGTCGAAGCTCTTGGCGTAGAACGAGAATGGCTGGGCTACGGTGTTGAGTAGCGGAGTGACAGCCCAGTCGTCGCTCTGGTAGCTTACGCCACCGCGCGACACGTATTCCGAGCATATGAACTGGTTGCCGCTGTGGGCGTTCCATCGTGTGGGATCAGTTCCGCTCTGGATACCGCTCAGAGTGTTGTTGACAACAAACCACGACTGGAGGCCGGTGCACGGGAATTCGGGCACGTTGGTGCCACCTACGGGGAGTCCGTCGGCATCGACGAATTTCCAGCCTGCCACCACGTTGCTCCATGCCTCGGCGTTGTCGAATGTCTCGGTGAAGGGTTCGCCGGGTGCGTTGGCAACGTCAGGCGCGCTCCAGGAGAGTACGGCTCCGTCGGCACCCGATGTGGCGGTCAGGTCGTTGACTGCCGGAACGGTGGGTGCCACCAGGCCTACGGAGATTTCCTCCGAGGTATTGTCGGCGTCGTTAAGGTCGTTGTCGCATACCACTACGGCTTTATAGCTTACGTATTCGCCTGCGGTCACGTCGAGTGTCTGCTCGAAGGTTACTTCCTTGAGCTGCGAAGGCTCGAGCGCCGTGCAGTCCACGTGGTCGACGGGCTCGTCGTTGCGCCATAGCTCAACGGTAAAGCTGCGGATGGTGTTGTCGCCGGTGTTGGATACGGTGGCGGTGATTTCGAAAGGCTTGTCGACATCAGCGGCAGCAGGCGCCGAGATGTTGGAGGCGGTGAGGTTGTATTCCACGTAGCTGTTTACGCGGAGGTTGTCGAGGGTATAGACGGCGAGTTCGGTGTCGGAGGGCATGATACGGAATATCACGCTCTGGCCTTCGAAATCGGTAAGAGGAACGATAACCTTATTCCACGTATTGGCTTCGCCCGTTTCGCATACGCGGTCGGTCTGCACGGTCACGAAGCCGTTGCCGTCGCCCTTGTCTACCTGCACGGAGAGTTTGTTGGTAGGATTAGCCAGGGAGTTCTGGTAGTTGTAGATATAGTAGGTGAAGGCGGGATTGCTCAGGCCTTCGAGGTTGATTTTACCGGTGACCAGAGCGGTAATGTCGCCGCTGTAGGCTTCGAGGTAGGTGAATCCGCCGTCGTTGTCCTGGGGGCCGAATCCCCAGTCGTGCTGGGATACGAAGCGCCAGGGCTCGCGGCCCGAAATGTAGTTGTAGCCGAAGATTGTGGAGACGGTCTTGTCCTTGAACGATTCCGCCCATGGTGTCGGATAGGCGGCTCCTACAGGCTTGTAGTCGGTGGCGGCCATCTTGTCGGATTCGCCTCCGGCGGTCACGGCGTAGACGCCGAACTGGCAGAATGCCTGCTCGCCTTCTTCTACAGCGGTCAGAGTCACGGATGTGCCCTTCACGTTGTCGGCTACGGTTTCGTATTCGCGGTTGATTACACGGTAGCTAACGGCATCGGCGTTGAAGCTGTTGCCTTCCACGTCGGTTGTTACGGGAGTCCAGCTGATAGTTACCTTGCCCGTGTTGCCGTCTTCAATCATCTTGGCCGATTCCGGAGCCACAGGCTTGCGGGCGCCGACGAGGGCCTCGCACTCGGCGGCCGGGCTGTCGCCGTGGACATTAGAGGCCACAACGGCATACAGGTGCTTGCCCAGGGTGAGGGTTTCGGCATTGTCGGTGAGTGCCACATTCGCGCCCGGACCGATGTTTTCGGTGAGGGTTGCGATAACCGTGCCGTCGCGCGTCACTACGATTGCCGTGCATGCATTGTCGCCGGTGAGGTCCTCGCCTTTGACGGTCTTGGAGGGTGCGGTGAATGTGATGTCGGCCTTGCGGGTGCCGTCGACGGGGGTTGCCACGGCAAGATCGGTCACGGCAGCCGGTGCGTTGGCATTTGTGCCGTCGCCGATGGTGAATGAGATTACGTCGATTGTGCTGGATTTCTCGGCGGTGGCGGCATGGATGCCGATATAGATTTCAGCGGTTTCCTCGGCCATGATTTCGCCCTGGAAGGTCTGGGCGGTCGAACTCTTGACTGCGGTGGGTTCGATGAGTGTATTTGTCATGGCCTCGACGGTAGGAGCGGTGCCCCATTTCACCTCGAAGGTCTCTTCGTAGTAGTTGCTGGTCTTGAGGGTGATGGCGAAGGGGTATGAGGAGCCTTCGCGCACTTTTACGGCCGGCGTGATGGCCCAGTCGTCGAATCCTTTGGAGCCGTAGGCTTCCAGAGCTTTGCTCGACGATGAGTATTTCCAGGTATAGTCGTCGGTATTGACATTGAGAATCGTCCAGCCGGCCAGAGAGGTAGCGGCGGTGAAGGTGCCTTCATAAGGAGGCACGATCGGGCCCAGGACGATTTCTGCCGATTTGGCCTCGGCGGATGAGAGGCCGTCGACGGTCGAAACCACGCCGTAGGTATAGGCCGTGCGTACGGCCGGCATTTCTATAACGTCGGTTGCCTTACGCGCCGTCTCTGCGTCGGCAATCACTTTGCCGTCGGGATAGCGCACTACACGATAGGTGGCGTTGGAGTAGGCCACGTTGCCGCCGTTGACACCCGACGACGAGGGCGATGTCCAGCTGAGGTTCACCGTTGTACCCTGAACTGTGGCGGTCACAGTCGAAGGCTTGGGAGTATCGGGGCCGACGAATTTCTTGGTTCCGTTGGGCTCCGATTCGCCGGCGTCGTTGGAGGTCGTCACGGTGAAGTAGTAGTTGTCGGGTTCGGTGAGCGTTACAGACACTGAAGTACGCTTGTTGCCGGGTGTGCATGTGCCGGTAGCGATTACGTCTCCGTTGGCACGCACGGTATAGGTAAGGTCGGTTTCGGCGTCGAGACGTTCCTGCCCGATTGTATAGGTGGGCGTATAGAAGATGATGGTTCCCGTCAGCGATGAGCCGGAGAAGTTCGCGCTTGGCGAAGAGGAGATTTTAGCGGGGGCGTCGGGCGACCGCTCTACCTCGGGCTCGGGCACATACATGCCGCAGAGCTGCTCTTCGTTGAGGAGCTCGTAGGCCTTGGTTGCCTTGGCGGTCTTGATGTCGACGGTGTAGAGGCCGAAGTCCGTATCGGTTGTTACCGACCAGTACATAGTGTCGGTTGCCGGGTCGATGGTGGCGTCGCCGATATAGTCGGATTTCACTCCGGTGGAACCCACGAGAGTCATCTCGCCGGTCTTGATGTCGACGGTGTAGAGGTCGCCGTTGCGCTCTATGGCGTAGAGGGTGCCGTCGGACGAGAACGCGCAACCGCTCCAGGGCCGCACGATGGGGCAGATGGTGCGTTTGATTCCGAAATAGCTGTAGTTCCATTCCACGAAGTTGTAGCCCGTGCGCTCCGGATTGATGAAGCAGCCATATACCTCGTCGCGGAGGGGATTGTAGGCCATGGTGGTGGCTACATACTGGATGTAGCCCGTATAGCTGTCGTATTCGCTCCAGTCGGAAAGGTTGTAGTTGATGGTCTTGATTTCCTCCAGACCCATCACCTCGATGTAGCGGTTGATGTAGTAGTAACCTTTCGCGGCGAAACCTCCGCCGGTGGCGAGGATTCCGGTGGCAAGACGGGTGGGATTCCATTCCGTTGTGGAATAGCTCCACATGCCGGCTACGTTGTCGGGATAGACTACACTTGCGTTGATTTTGGCTGCTGCTGCGCCGGTCTCGCCGGTTGTCGTGGCGTAGGAGCGGCGTGCGGGCGCCTGATGGTTGCTCACAGGTGCGGCCGATGTGAATTGTGTGGCGGTAGTGCCGGGGCGGAGGCCCAGCAGTTCCTCTACGGGACGCGGTGCGAGCGGAGCGGCAGAAGCTATGCTTGCATTAAGAAGTATAGCTACCCCCCATCAATGTAATGATTTTTCGCATTTTAGAGATGATTGGTGATAAATATTAAGTTAATTGTTGCGCTGAAGTAATGGGTGGAGAGATTTCCAGTTGCGTTACGCGGATTGATTTTTGAAAATGATTCGGTTATTATGTGCAAAATTAGGCGAAATTTGTACTTTTGGCAAGAAAATTTCTATAAAATTAAGGTTGTTTTGCGTTTTTGGACGTTATAATCTTATAATATTGCATTCTGATTGCTTTTTTGCGTTCGGCATTCTTTCATTGCGTTAAAAAAGTTAATTTTGTGACACTGTAATTATAGAATATTTCCTCTGATGAACCCCTATGGAGTATATCACCACTGAAAACATTCTGCTTATCGGCTCCACGCTGCTGATTGCGGGCGTGCTCATCGGCAAGTCGAGCTACCGGTTCGGCCTGCCGCTTCTGCTTATCTTCCTTCTGGTCGGCATGGCTTTCGGCACCGACGGCGTGGGCATCCAGTTCAGCAACATGCATACCGCCCAGTTCATCGGTATGATAGCTCTCTGCATCATCCTCTTTTCGGGCGGCATGGGCACCAAAATCGCGGCAATCCGCCCTGTAGTGTTGCCGGGACTGGTGCTATCCACCGTGGGCGTCCTCCTTACCGCACTTCTCACCGGTGTTTTCATCTGGTGGCTTTCCGGCATGAGCTGGACCAACATCCATTTCGCTCTGTTGCCGTCGCTTCTGCTGGCGTCCACTATGTCGTCGACCGATTCGGCCTCCGTATTCGGCATTCTCGGCAGCCAGAAAGTGGGATTGCGCAACAACCTGCGCCCCATGCTCGAGCTTGAAAGCGGCTCGAACGACCCCATGGCCTATATGCTCACGATAATTCTTATCGAGACCATAACCGTAGGTGGCTCGCTTTCGGCGGGTGCCCTCGTGGTGGAGCTTCTGCTGCAGTTCGGTGTAGGAATCGCCGGAGGCTTCGTGATGGGAAAGATAACGCTATGGTTGATTGGGATATACCGGCGTATCGACGCCCGGTCGGCAAACCGCGAGGACGCCGGGCAGGCCGCATCCATGATTTCAATCCTCATGATTGGCGCGGTATTCTTCACTTTTGCCGGTACAACCGCCCTTGCTGGCAACGGCTATCTCGCCGTATATATCTGCGGCATCGTAATCGGCAATGCTCCGCTGCCCAATCACCGCGGCATAGCGAAGATTCTCGACGGAATGACGTGGTTCGGTCAGATTGTGGTCTTTCTTATGCTTGGCTTGCTGGTCAATCCGCATGAAATGATTTCCGTGGCTCCTGTCTCGCTCCTGATCGGCGTATTCATGATTCTCGTGGGGCGTCCGCTCAGTGTGTTCCTCTCGCTGGCGCCGATGCGTAAGGTCAGCCTTAAGTCGAAGGCATTCATCTCGTGGGTGGGCCTGCGCGGCGCGGTGCCCATCATCTTCGCCACCTATCCGGTGGTGGCCGGCATAGAAGGAGCGGGTCAGATATTCAATATAGTATTCTTCATTACAATCCTTTCTCTTCTCATTCAGGGAACTACCGTCATATCGGCAGCCCGTCGGCTCGACCTTGTGGATTCCGGCTGCCATGACGATGACGATTTCGGCGTGGAGCTCGCCGACGAGCTTCCCACTTCTCTCCAGACCCTCACCCTCACTCCCGAACATCTGGCCAAGGCCTCCACTCTGAGCGAGATGCAGCTCCCGGCCGGCTCGCTCGTGATAATGATACGCCGCGGTAACCGCTATATCGTGCCCAACGGCCACCGACGGCTCCACCCCGCCGATACACTTCTCATAATAAAGGAGGACGAGAGCGGAGTGTAAATTTCTGTTAATGCGGCAAGATTTCGCACGAGGGCGGGTCGGCGTGTTGAAATTTCTTGGTAAATTTGCAACTCAACAACATGGCAATGACTACCAATCTAAGCGTAAATATAAATAAAATAGCCACTTTGCGCAATGCGCGTGGCGAAAACAATCCCGACCTGGCCCAGGTGGCTCAGGCCTGCGAGCGCTTCGGCGCCGACGGAATCACGGTGCATCCGCGTCCCGATGAGCGCCATATCCGCCGCGACGACGTGTTCACCCTCCGTCCGCTCGTGAAGACGGAATTCAATATCGAGGGATACCCCTCGCCTGAGTTCATGAAGCTTGTGCTCATGGTGAAACCCGAGCAGGTCACTCTGGTGCCCGACGCACCCGACGCTCTCACCTCGTCGGCCGGATGGGATGTCGGTGCCAACATGGACTTCCTCACCGGAATCATCGACTCGCTGCGCGAGGCCGGCATACGAAGCTCGATTTTCGTGGATACCGACGTGGAGAATATCCGATTGGCCGCCAAAGCCGGAGCCGACCGCGTGGAGCTGTATACCAAACCCTACGCCGACCTCTACGAGCGCGACCCCGAGCGCGCCGTAGCACCCTACGTGGAGGCTGCCCGCGCCGCCCGGAAAGCTGGACTGGGCATCAACGCCGGCCACGACCTCAGCCTTAAAAATCTTCGCTATTTCAAGGAGAACGTGCCCCATATCAACGAAGTATCCATCGGCCACGCTCTCATCTGCGACGCGCTCTACCTCGGCCTGGAGGAGACCATCCGCCAGTACAAGGCCTGCTTGAAATAATCCGTCTGCACTCCTCGGAGCCGTCCGCAGCACTTTCTGTCACCCCGTAATCTATAAACCAATATAATGATTTTGCTCGACGCTGCCATCACCGGCACACCGGCCGCAACTGCCGCCGTAAACCAACAAGTTGAACTCTCGCTCTGGGACCTCTGCCTCCGCGGCGGCCCTCTCATGATTGTGCTCGCCCTGCTCTCGCTGGTGTGCATCTACATCTTTGTGGAGCGCGCCATCGTGATAAACCGCGCCGCCCGCGAGGACGATACGTTCATGAAGCGCATCCGCGACTATATCCACGAAGGTGAAATAGAGAGCGCCTTCAATCTCTGCAAGAAGACCGGAACACCCTATGCGCGCCTTATCGCCAAGGGAATCAGCCGTATCGGCCGTCCGGTCAACGATATCCTCGCAGC
>ERZ827168.2725-NODE-2725-length-19721-cov-8.586850_pt1 | contig 19721 bp, 21 predicted proteins | sample MGYA00519868_ERZ827168 | MGnify/ENA primary metagenome ERZ827168 (study PRJEB31778, sample SAMEA3449271) | human gut metagenome | biome: human gut; feature: human-associated habitat; material: faeces | place: United Kingdom | collected 2010/2012 ...
CAAACAAAATTAAAAGGCTTAACACCTTGCCAAGCAAGATATCAAGCCTTACAATCATAGATAGTTATAAAGTGTCCAAATAATAGGGTTCACTACAGACTATCATACGGTTTTTTGAGGAGTACTTTTTTTATTAATATTTAAATTGACGATAATAACGACGATACTTCTTATTATGTTTTGTGAAGCATTCATACCAGTTTGTTAAACGTTCTGTTAGAAGTGCTGTTGCAATCCAAGGTACAACTAGCGGTCTAAATTCATCAGAAACATTAACCTTATATTCTTGAGTATCTAGTACATAATATTCAGTATTGATTAATTTACAAAATTCTTCAACACGATTATCTTGTTTTCTAAATTCGTCTTCACCTTTAATAATAATTACCGGAACACCTGGTTCAGCTAATTCTAATGTGCCATGGAAAAATTTAGCAGATGTAATTGGTCTTGTACGTACCCATTGCATTTCTTCTAATAGGCATTCTGCAAATAATTCGGTTTCGCCCCATAAAGCACCTGAACCTGTAAAAATTGTGTAAGGAGCATTCCAACAATGCTTAGCAATATTTTCTGCCTTTGGTTCCCATACTTTACGAATATCTACTAAATCTTTAAATATATTTTTTAATTCATCTGCAAATTTAGGGTATCCTGGAAAATATCCTTTTTTATAGATCAATGAATAGATTAGGAATGATTCTAAAACATATGAGAATTCTAATCCCCCTACCGTTTTTACTCCTGATTGGATTGCCTTTGTTACAATGCCACCAAGAATACCGTCTAACTTTGTAAATGCAACTACACGGATACCATCTGCTACTAAGTTTCTAGCACATTCAACTAATTCCGGTGTATCTCCTGAAGCACTTGCTGTTATTACAAGCGAATCCTTAGTAAGTCCTTTAGGTCTAACCATATTGCAATCTGCCGCATTAATTACTTTAATGTCAATGTCACTCATTCTCTTAACGCTGTATTCAAATTGGTATAATTCAAATTCAGTGCCACCAATACCCAATAGCCAAATGTTTGAATAACCTTCTTTATCTAATTCATCGGCTAATTGTTCAACTTCAGCTCTTTGAGCATATACCGCATCTGCACTTTCAAAATAACCTACTTCATCAAATTTGATTAATTCAATTTTTTCCTTTTCCATTCTCTTTCTCCTAAAAATCCTCATCTTTCGCACTAGCTGTATTGCAATAAACAATACCTTCTTTTGCTTCTTCAATTGCTCTTTTTATCAAGTCTTTAGTTTTCTCATCTTCACTAGATGTTACCATTGTTAATAGAATTGCCAAATTTGCGCCTGTTACTATATGAATTTTTTCGCTTTGTAGCGGCATCAATTCAGTATTAACCGATCCACCTAGAAGATCTGTCATGATTACAAATTCATCATCTGGATAATTATCAATTAGTTCTTTTGCTTTTTTGAAAGAATCTCCGTATTCGTGACCATCTACATAAGCATTTATTGTTGATAAATTAGGAAAGCTACCCGCTATGATGTTTAAACCTTCTACTAATCCAGATGCCATTTTTCCGTGACTGGCCACAATATATCTTCTCATAGGACAATGTTATGCTCCTGATTAAATATTTGAATACCAGCACTAGATCCTAGAACCTCTGCACCCGCATTCACAAAAGCACAAGCTTCTTCATATGTATGGATACCACCAGCCGCTTTAATCTGTACTTCATCTTTCAAAATACTCTTCATTAGCTTTACTTTATCTAATTCTGCGCCTTTAGCACCTTTGCCGGTAGAAGTCTTTAAACATGTTGGTTTGCACTTTAGTGCTATTTCACAAATTTTGCTTAAACACTCATTGTCCATTTTGCATGTCTCTAAGATAATCTTAGTATTAATATTACGTTCTCTACAGAAAATAGATAACTCCATCATTTGTCTTTCAAGATAATCATATAATCTATTTTCAACAGCGTATTGATTTAATATACCTTCGATTTCCCTAAAGCCAATACGATACTGATCTTCAAAATCTGCTAATTGAGCCTCTACACATTCTGCGCCAATAGGGAAATCGCAATATCCCGCAACAATCACATCTGATCCTTCAAGATATTTAGTTGCTTGTTCAAATTGGAATCTATTAGCAAAGATACAACGAAAATTATATTTTTTTGCTTTTTCCAAATATTCTTCATAACTATCTTTTGGATCTCTAATATAATCAATTAACCTATGAATGTCTTTTACTCTTTCCATAATTATCTATCCTAAAATTCCAAAATACGCACCTGCGATACCAACCACAATAGTTCCGATAATTAACCATAAAATGTTAATTTTCTTTTTACCCAATAGCCAGTAATATAACCAAGTTACACCCAACGGAATCATTCCAGGAAGAATTCCATCTAATACAGATTGTAGAGAAGTAACTGTATCCCCTGAACCAATTTGCATTGTTAAAGAAGTATATACCATTGTTATAGACATAGCACCAATAACCATAATTCCGACAATTGATGCAGCTTGCATCACTTTATCAATTAAACCAGTAGACTTTAGCTTGTCTAAATAACCTGTTCCTATTTCGTAACCCTTATATATTCCTGCATATCTTAACCAAAATGCTGGAATGTTATAGATTAGGAAGTATAATAGAACGCCTAAGAAATTTCCTTGTAAGCATAGCGGAAGTCCAACACCTAATGCGATAATACGGATACCACTTAGAAATATTGAATCACCGATGCCTGATAATGGTCCCATCAAAGCAGATTTGATTGCAGTAATACTCTTTGTATCAAAGTCGTCACTCTTAGCATTCTGTTCTTCCATCGCTAAAGCAATTCCACCGACAAATGGTGCTAACTGTGGCGTGATGTTAAAGAATTCAACATTTCTCACCATCGCTTCATGTAACTTCTCTGGCTGGTCTTTATATATTTTTTCTAATGCATGACGCACCATGTTGAAATACGCTAGATTCATCTGTCTTTCGTAAGTCCAACCCCATTCCATTCCCAAACCATGAAATACAGCTCTATTTAAATCTTGTTTTGTTAACATATTTGTTTTGTTTTCATTAGAAGTCGTCATCTATTCCACCTCCTGAAGTTGAAGAATTAACAATTTCACCAGTTTCGCTTCTATTTGGATTTAAGAAGTCAAACTTAACCATAACGATAATTACCGCTAGAATTGCTACACCTAATGATGGCATCGCTAAATATGCCGCTAATACAAATCCTAAGAAATAATATGGAAGAATTTGTTTTGTTAAAATCATTCTCATCAACATCGCAAAACCCATTGCAGGCATCAAACCACCTGCGGCGCTCATTCCTGAGATAACCCAATCAGGAATAGAATTAACGAAAGCTTCTACAGCAGTTGCACCAAAGTATAATGCTAAAAATGTTAATATAAATCTTCTTGCACAATTAATAAGTGCCATTGTCCATTGAATTCTTACAACACCTTTTGCATCACATTTGTCTGCATAATAGTCTGCTCGTTTTAAGAAAAATGGTTGTGTAATTGTAATTAAATTTCCTATTGCAAGAGAGAATAAAGCAATTGGCATCGCTAGAGTAATTGCGATTTCTGTTGAATATCCATTTACAATAGCTAACGCGGTAGCTACTACACCACCCACAACAACATCGGGTGGAATATAAGCTCCTACAGAGACCGCTCCCATGAAAAATAATTCAAGAGTAGCTCCAATAATAATTCCCGTTTTAAAATCTCCTAATATTAATCCAGTAATTGCAGATAAGAATATAGGTCGATTTAGATATAATGTACCTAACGCAAAATCAAATACGCCATACACAGATACTAATCCACATAGTACAGCTTGTAACAGTGTCATACTTCCTCCTTCCCATGAATTTTTTTGTATGATTCTTTTGTGTCTGATGGAATTTGTTGGACATAAACATTAACACCCAAATCCACCATTTTGTTTAACATCTCGATTTCTTCATTTGTTACAAAGAATATAGGCCCCAACTTTGTACTATTTTCTTTTCGCGTTGCTCCGCCTAGGTTTAATTCTTTAAAACAATCACAATGTGTCACTAACTCATAAGCATCTTTAACCGATTCAACAACTACAAACAATTTGTACTTATCAGTCTTGCCGCTATTAATTGCTTGAATTGAGTCTTCTATTCCCTTTACGACAAGCTTTACATTTGTTGGTTTTGCTAACGAAATCGCAGTTCTTCTAATTTGATTAGTTACACAATCATCATTAGCTAGAAGGATGCAATCAGCCCCTAACTCTTGTGTCCAAGAAAACGCTACTTGACCATGAATTAATCGATGATCTATTCGTAATAGTTTAATCATTTTATACTTCCTCCTTTCTTATTTGATTAATACTATTTTTCATCACATTTATTGCGTCTATATCAATTTGACTAGGATTTGCAAAACAACTACCATTGGCAAATTCAAATGAATATAACCCTCTATAATCGTTTGCTAAAAATGTTTCTAGATCTTCTTTTATATTTCTATCTCCTTTACCTATCGGTAAGTGTCCAGTTGGAGTACCATCAACATAATGGCAATGAACAATTCTATTTTTAAATTTATCAAACCATATTTTGATAGATTCATTTGCTCCTCCTAATGCCCCTGTGTCCAGTGCAATTTTCACATTTTCTCTATTAACTGCATTTAGATACTTTTCCATTGAATCAACGTTATTTACAAGTCTTGTTTCAAATTTTTGCAATGGTTCAACACATATGGTTACATCTTTTTGTTTTGCATAATCAGCTAATTCCTGCATATGAGATACAGATCTTTCAAACGCTTTTTCAACGGGTTCGTCAAAATAAGCCCATCCACTTGTTAATAGTATTTTTGGTACTTCTAACTCAGAAGCGAGATTAATCAAATTTTTGAAGTAATTAATTGAATGCTCAATAATTCTTTCATCTCTTGCCGCCATATTGCTTGGTTTTGGATTATTTTGTTCAGCACACAAGCAAGCTAGTTTAATTCCGTATTTGTTAGCTAATTTTTTTAATTTACTACTATCTTCATATCCACGATAAGTTATTTCAAAATGTTGAGGACAAAGCCAAATCTCAGCATTTTTAAATCCATTTTTAGATATTTCAGAGAAGAAGTATTCAATAGGATAGAACCTATAATGAATATTCATTGCACAGATGCGTTCACTTATATAGTCCATTTGGTATGGTACACCATCCTTTCCTTAACTAATTTATACCACTCTTTATTTTTATGTTCAATACTTTTGTTAATATATTTTTTTGTATATTGTATTTTTTAAAAAATCACTTGTTTTTAACATTGAATTTCATTGAAAACTACCGTAACACGAAAATTAGCAGGCTTATTATCCTGCTAATTTTCTCTATGATTTTTTTCACTACAACTTTATATCTTTTCTTATATGCTAATAGAAAGCAATTCCATAAATCAAGATATCGTTTCTTCCTTCATTTCGTTTACAAGCATTGTTGATAAATTGAAAGAATGTCCTCTTTGTTTAATTTTCGATACCCATTCAGGTAGCCGTCTTCCTTACAAAGATTATTAGCCATTTCTTCAAAATGTTCATCATTGATATTTAGTTCGCTTAAAGATGAAGGCAATTGTAATCTTTTGTAAAATAGATTTTCAAGCTGGGAAATTACTTCGTCAGCCATCTTTTCACTACTCATGTTTGGATCAAACATAAAAGCATATTGACCTAGTTTGCGGAACAGCGGAAGACTCTGCTCATCTTTAATGTATCTTAACCATTTAGGCATAACAATTGCTAGTGTTATACCATGAGTAAGATCGTAATATGCTGATAGTTCGTGGCCTAAAGGATGCATACTCCAATTGTGCGGACGGTCAAAAGAGACGAAACCATTAATTGCCCATACCGAGCTCCACATAATGTTGGCACGTGCTTCGTAATTATCAGGTTGTTCAACTGCTAATGGCCCGTAATACAACATTGTTCTGACAAGGCCTTCCATTATGCTATCAACCATGCTCAAACCAGGCACTGGGGTAAAATACTCTTCGAGAATATGAGCTATAATGTCTGCTACACCACAGGCAGTTTGTTTTTTTGATACGGTATAAGTCAATTTTGGTTCCATAAAAGCTGCAACAGGATATAACTCCTGACCAGCCAAAACAGATTTTTCTTTTGTTTTTTCGTTTGTTATAACTGCTGCGTTATCCATTTCTGAACCAGTTGCACTAATTGTCGATATTGCCAGAATTGGTAAGCAATAACTATGAGAAACTTTTTTAGAAATAATATCCCAACAATCGCCATCATAATAAAACGCTGAGCCTATCGCCTTAGCACTATCTATTACTGAACCACCGCCAATTGCGATAATTACTTCAATTTGTTTTATTCTACATAATTCAACTCCTTTGTTGATATCAGAGTGTCGTGGATTTGGCCGAACATCTTTAAACTCATGTATTTCAATTTTATTATCATGTAACTGTTTTAAGACTCTATCAAATAGACCATTCTTTTTTATATAATCGCCATCATAAATCAGTAGAGCTTTTTTTCCATAGCTACTAGCCAATTCTCCTAACCCTTCTACATCATTCCCAAAATATACTTTTGTTGGAATATCATATACAAACGATATTTTCATGTTCTCCTCCTTAAGAAGACTTTATTTGTTCTTTGTTTTTACATTAGCTTATTTCTATATCATCGATAATAACAGAGCTAATTTTTGTTCTTATCTATAAAATCGATAAACTTTTGATAAGTATCTATTCGTTTAACTTCTTTAATCCAAATATCAGAAGTAAACAAACGAATTAGTTTTTCTAAGATTTTTATAAATGCTTTTTGATCTGTTTTTGAAATGCTCAAAAGAAATACGATATTCACTTTGTTAGCACCCCAAATAATTGGATATTTTAATAAACCAACAGATATTGACGTTTTCTGTGAATAGAAGTCAAATGTGTGTGGTATCGCAATATTTAAGTATGAGGTTGAAGAAACTTGCTATCTAGTAATGACTCGTTCTATAAAATCTTGTTTCTCTATACCATCATTGATAATTGGAGTACATAGTTCTCTGATTACAGAAGTATAATCATCATCTTTTTTATCAAAATATTTAAAATGGGATTTCTTAAATAAACTAAGCATAGAAATGCCAATAGTGTTTTCTTTCTTTAGAATCGCTTCGTTGATTGCTTTTTGAATCATTACTTCATCATTATTATTTATAAATAGTGAAATTTGAACAACATTTGAAAATTGACGTTTTGTTTTAAGGGTTGATAAAATCAAATCATATCGATTTTCTTGAACTTCAGCTTCATTAGAATAAACATCAATTCTGTTAATATTTAAAAAGAGTATATTTTTAATTTTATTAACAATTACTTCGTTTGAGTTGTTATAGTCCAAATTAATCAGAGCAATGTTTAACTTTTCTTTCTCTTTTTTTTCAAAAACAAGCCCTATATGGATAGCTAAATAAGATATTTCGTGTTCATCTAAATCTAATTGTGGCCATTTTGCATTAATCGCTTGGGCTGTAATTACTGCTAGCTCATAAATCACGGGTGAGCCATTGCGAATTGTTTCAATTAATGGATTTTTCAAATGACGCTTTTCATTAGCTAATAATTGCTCTAAATGAAGTGTTAAACCATTAATAAATGTATCATCTTGTATATTTACAAAATATTTTTTATACAAAAGGGACGTCAAATCAACAACAAATTCATAAATATTTTGATCTAAGTTTTGTTGAGATATTAAATTCAACCGTTCTTTCTTCATTGGTCGGCAATATAGTGCAATAATAGCTTCAAATGAATCTTGTTTATTTTTATTAACAATAATTCCCTCTTCTGTTTCCAAACGGTTTAATATTTTTTGTGTTGCTTTATATTTTTCATCATTAGTACTTATACATGTGTGTCGAGAAATCGAGTTAAAATGTTGACAATCAAACAATATACAAAAATGTAAAATTATACTGATAAGTCCATAATCATTTGCTAATAATTCATTGTTTGCCAATTCTTCAATAATTATTTTCCTGATAGATAAAATATCATAAGTTGGAAACATTTCACTCAATATGTCATAACTCATAAACCCATCATTTGCTTCCTCATAAAGAATGCTTGACATTAGCTTTCGGTATTTAGTTTCATCACTAATAACCCGAATATTATTTTCAGATATTTCTAAACCAATTTGATATTGTTCCAAACGTTTTTTAATTGAAATCAAATCGGCTTGCATTGTTGAATCACTGATACATAATTCCTCAGATAACTTATATATATTCAAATTTGATTCTGACAAAATTAATCTCTTTATTATTGAATTCTGACGACTTCTGACACTATACTCTATACTATTGTTCTTATCGCCTACTAGTTTTCGCGCTACTTCTATATCATGAATACGATAGCCATAATTAGACGAATCTATCACCTTTACAATACTATTTAAATCTTTAATTGAACTACGCAACGTTCTAATAGAAACGTTGAGAAAACTCGAAAGTTCATCAGAAGTTACCCAAGTCTTTCGTCTTAGAAGATATTCTATTAATACTCTTTCTTGTTTTCTCAACTTCATTTTATTCACCAATAATCATTAAATAACACTTTCTGTTTCTAGGCCTATTATAATCCCAATCAACAAAATAAACAGACCCCCATGTTCCAGTCAAAAGTTTGCCTTCATGAATAACAAAAACTTCGCTAGCTCCTAATAAAGATCCTTTCAAATGTGCTGGTCCATTTAGTAAGATTTCAGGATGTTTAATATAAGTTTCATCTCCATCCGCTTGAGCAAAAGCCATATGCTTAGGGCCAGGGTAATTATATTCCACACCAAATGCGGTTTGTGGAGGAAAAATTTTCTCTAATCCATTATTCAAATCAATTTGAAGGAATTCATCACCTCTCTCATTAAAATCATGTACCATTTCTTCAAAAATAACAGAACAAGTTGTATGAGGAGACTGTACTGCTAAAATTCCCTCTTTAATTCCACTTTTGGAGACAAAATCTTCAATTTGTTCTTTAATGTTAAAATAAGTAATTTTCTTTCCTTCAGTTTGAAATTTTAGTTCTTTAAACATTGGTTTCATCTTTGCCACCTTGGAAAATCAGCAATTGCTCTTTTAAATCCATCTAACATATCAAGAATAACTGCATGTGGATTTTCAGCCGCAAAAATTCCAGAACTTCCACCTGCACATTGTGCACCATTTTTAATTGCATTGTATACATCATTACCATTTTTAGTACCTGCACCAATACATATAATAATATCATCGCTGATTGCATGAATTGCATTGACAACTTCTTGCATATAGGTTTCGCTTGCGGTTTTCCCTGTTCCAATTAGTGATGTTGGCTCACAAATTAAACAATTTGGTTTTAAGGTTGCCAACATTTTGGCCTCTTCAGCACTATCACAACATAAATCCACTAAGAGTCCTAATTCTTTGGCACGATAAACAGCTTTAACCAATTGTCCTACAGTCATAGGCCTTTCTGCATGGTTTAGAGTTACACCATTTACACCAACCGCCTTTAAAGAATCCGGTAACACTAACCCATTTCCGCGACCAGGACTTATTCCATCCATACCTTGAGCATAAATCAGCATATTTTCTGTTTCTTTGCAAACTCTAGCTAGATCGACATAAGGGGCTGAGTATGTAAAAATTATTTCTGGATTTTCTTTGGCAAGTTTATCTGTAAAATGAGCAATCTCTAATAATTCATCTCCATATTTGTAATTTTTACAGTTTAACCCAAATATTAATTTATCTAGTTTTTTCATGTTAGTTTTCCTTTCTTCCAAACACACTATAGTAATGGGATAATTTCTTTTTCATTCCTTCTGCTGATGCTGTTGTTAACTCAACTAAATCGTCTGTGTTTGCGAGTTTCATTGATTCAACTCCAGAATTTACTAAATCTGTAAATAAGTTAATTTTAGCAATTCCTAGTTCGGAACATAGTTTAAGATTTTCATCTCCTGTACTAGAACCACCATGTAAAACCAACGGCACTTGTATTGCATCTTTTAATTCACGCAAGCGATCAAAGTTTAGCTTTGGCGTTCCTTTGTATTTTCCATGAGCCGTTCCTATTGATACAGCTAGTGAGTCTACTTTTGTTTGTTGCACAAATAGAATTGCGTCTTCAACTTCTGTATATATTGAATCTGTACGCTCATGGTTTTCATAGTTTTTACCACTTCCTACATGCCCGATTTCTGCTTCAACTGTTACGTTTTTTTGATGTGCATATTGAACAATTTCCTTTGTAATCCTAATATTATCTTCTAAATTTTTACTAGAAGCATCAATCATTACAGATGTAAAACCAGAATCAATACATGCTTTTACAAAATCTTCAGAAAATCCATGATCAACATGAAGAACAACTGGGACTTGTGCTTTTTCTCCGTAATATTTCCCCATCCAAGCCGCTTCTTTAATTGATAAAATATTTCTAAATGCCTCACTATAAGCAATAATAATCGGTTGTTTCAAGACTTCTGCAACTTCAATATATGCCCTTAATGAAGTTTGGTTAAAATAATCAGGAGAAGGAATAGCGTAGCCATTCCTTCTTGCTTCTTGTAGCAGTTTTTTTGAGTTAACTAGCATGTTTACTTCTCCGCATAAGACGAAGCATCTGCATCAATAAATTCAGTTGTTTGTAAATTTGTTTGATTCTTTAGCCATACGTGATTCCAAACCGCTAAACCAATGGTCAATACCGCTAAAACGATTGGTCCAATAATATGAATATTAGCTAGTACAAACGGAATGAAGGTGAATAAATTAACGGTCATTGCCGAAATACCGGTAGCCCCTTCTGGAATAGAAATTGCTCCAGATAATGCGAATTGAGTAATATAAGGGCCAAAGAAAGAACTTATTAGTAAAACCATAGAAGTTCCAATGATTCCAGAAACTAAAGTGCGCCAAAATTTACCCTTATGAATCACTGTAGACATAGCAACATCCCATTGCATAGAACTTATTCCAGCTAAAGGAATAAGAGCATTGCCTGGTAAAATAACTGCTAATATTAATGTAATAGGCATTAATATTAATCCTACTGTAATAGTTGTAGGGTGGCCTAATAAAACGGCTGAATCCATGCCAATATAGAAGTCTTGCCCTTTAAAACGTTTCGTCATATATGCTTTAGCGGCATTAGAAATTGGCAATAGCCCTTCCATTAATACTTTTGCCATACGTGGCAATAAATACATTAAAGCAGACATTGAGATACCGACTGTTAATGCTGACTTTAAGTCATAACCCACAATCAAAGCAATTATTGTTCCTATGATTAATCCGATAAAAATAGGATCTGTTATAGTTTGAATTATTTCATTTTCTTTAAATTTATTTACTTTTTCAGCATCGGCTTTCTTAACATCTTTGTTTTTACTGAAAAGATCAAATATTTTTCCAACAAGCACAGAATGAGGAACCGTTGCTGCAGCATAGCCTTGAGGAATTGAAATTCCTGGAATTCCCATTACTTCTTGAACCTGTTTTGCTGTTCTATCAGCAACAACTAGAGATGCAACAAAATGGACAGTTGCTCCTAAAAATGACAATAGTAAATTTCCTGTAGCCATGTGAATAAAAGAACCAGTCAATGCGTAATGCCAATAATTCCAAATATCAATATTAATTGTTCTTGTTGCTTTTAGCGATATAAGAATTACATTGACTAAAAGAATATATGGAATGATAAAAGCACCAACCAATGTTGAAAAGGCAACCGCTGATACTGCAGCCCATCCAACATCAAGATATTTAAAATTAAGTCCAAATTCGGAAACAAGAATATCTGCTACTGGCTCCATATTGTTATAAACAAGATTCATAACCAAATTAATTCCTATTAAACCAATTGAAACAGTAATTCCAGCCTTTAATGCCTTTGAAAATTTACAGCCAATAATCAATCCAATAATTGTAAACATTATTGGTAGCATCAGTGTACTTCCTAAATTGCTAATACCCTGAAAAATAGATAGTATAAATTCCATAACCCCTCCTATTTAAGTAAACTTAGAATTTCTTCTTCGGTCTTTTCCATCCCCACAGATGTAAGAAAAGAGATTGCTGTGACCTTAGGTATACGATAGCTCTTTTGCAGATCCATTGATGTAACTATAAGATCAGCATCATTAACATAACTTTCAATTTCTTGAAGACTACACTGTATTAATTCATATTGAATATGATGAGTATCAAGAAGTTCTTTTAGGTGCGAACTAATAATTGTGGATGTAGCTATTCCTGATCCGCAAGCTACAATAATTCTTTTCATTGTTCCTCCTTTTCCGCGACGTTTTCGCACTGTTTATATAGTTTTGTTTTAAGCAATTGAATTAATTCTTCCTTTGTTTTGACAAACAATAGGCCTTCCATGATATCGCTGTTTGTCCAAACTTTAGTTAATTCTGAAATTGCTTTAACATGAAACTCTAAATCTCGAATCAAAAGCAAGAAAACCAATCTTACTTCAACTTCTTTTTGATGATCGTCCATTCTAACAAATGGAATTTCTTTTTTTAATTGGTAAATAAATAAAGCATTTTGCTTTGTATATATAGCATCAACATGAGGCAATGCAAGATTAATATTGTTTCCTTCAATCCCAGTTGGATATTCTTTTTCTCTTTGTAATAATGCTTCTAGAAAATTATCTTCTACATAGTTTAGGGATTGTAATTGTTGATCCATTTCTTTATATAATTCTTTATAATCTTTCGCTTGTGATATACACAATCCACCTTTTTCTATTAAATCAAGTAAATTCATCAATGCTTCTCCTTACAGTTTTATTATTGTTTTATAGAGGTATAAAGTAAAATAATTATTTGCACACATTCTGTGTAACTAGAGTTCTTTATTAGAATTTGAATATTTTATATTTCTATTTAAAAGGAACAGCAAGGAAGCAAATAGGTTCTTTTAATTTATTAATAACACAGTTGTTTGGTTTTAAAAGCTTTGAGAATATTGGAATTAGTTCAGAAAACGTCATTGGTAAATTAACTGAAAAGACTGATGAACATTATTTAAAATACATGTGGTTTAATGGTGGAACTATCGTTCATGCCGTACCACCGATAGAGATGCTTAAAGCTGGATATCCATGGGAGGAATGGTATTGTAGACGAAACGGGATGCTACAGCATCACATCCTATATCTTGAAAAAACTGATAAGTGTGACATGACTTTTGATGGTACTAATCTTTCTTTAGAAGATGGTCATCCAGAGCCAACTAAAGGACATTTTTGGTATCTTTTTAACGATGATGATATGAGCCTACTCTATACTCGCTAATAAAAATACTTTTCTATTTTTTGAAAACTACCATTTTTTGACCCTATTTTTTATTGAAAACTACCTATTTTTGACCTTAAAATTTATTGAAAACTCCCTTAAATCTTATATAATTGGGTTAGAGGAAGCTTTATGTATCGAAAAATAGAGGAATATTTAAAGAATTATTTTAGTAGTAAAGAAGAGAAGATACTTGTCATTGATGGCGCTAGACAGGTTGGCAAGACTTATATTATTGAAAAGATTGGTAAGGAATATTACCGTAATTTCATTTCAATTAACTTAGATGCTGATAAAAAAGGTGATAGAGTTTTTGAAGATGTTAAGACTTGCGATGATTTCTATATTCAGCTTAGTGCCTTGTATGGAAATAAATTAAATAATAGAGATGATACTTTAGTTTTCATTGATGAGATTTCAATCTATCCTCAGTTCTTTTCTTTGTTGAAGCAATTAAGAATTGATAATAAATATCGCTATATTTGTTCAGGTTCTTTATTAGGCATCGAGTTACTTAAAACCGGTTTAACTCCTATGGGTTCTATTATTAGAAAAGAAATGTATCCTATGGATTTTGAAGAATTTTTGATTGCGAATAACTTTGGACCAGATGCGATTAATTATGTAAGACGATCATATGAAAATAGAACTAGTCTGAATGAATCTTTACATAATACATTATTAAATTTATTTCTTACTTATTTATATGTAGGTGGTCTCCCTGATGCGGTTAAGTCTTATGTAGAAGAAAAGAATGTCTTTAAGATAAAGGAAATTCAAAAAGACATTTACGATTTCTATAGTTATGATGCAGCTAAATATGATTTAGAGAATAGATTAAAGATTAAAAGAATCTATGAAATGATGATTTCTTCTATCGATAATAAAGTTAAGAGAATAAAGTATTCAGATATTAATGATAATAAGAAAGATTGTTTCGCTAACTATGTTGAAGAGTTTGATTATCTAATTAACTCAGGCATTGCCCTAGCTTGTAATGCGGTAAGTGAACCTAAGTTCCCTTTAGCTCAATCTAGTGTTAAGAATTTAATAAAACTATATATGAATGATGTGGGGTTATTGTCTTATCTTCTATATCGTAATAACATTAATGCCATCTTAAAATCTAAGACTGGTGTTAATTTGGGTGCTATATACGAAACAGTTGTTTCCCAGGAATTAAAAGCTCATGGACATGACTTGTTCTATTACGATAGAAGAAAGGTTGGTGAAGTTGATTTTCTTGTGAACGACTATGATAATCTATCTATCTTACCTTTAGAAATAAAGTCAGGTAAAGACGGTTATGAATATCGTGCTTTACCAAAACTTATAGAAGATAAAAATTATCGTATTAAACAAGGATATGTCTTATCTAATGATAGAGAAGTCCTTGTAAAAGATAATATTATCCATCTTCCTATCTATTACATTATGTTTATCTAAAAATAATTAGCAGGCTTAGCCTGCTAATTTACTTCATAACTTTTCAACGACAACTTTGCATCTTTTCTTACAAAAAGCTATTCCATAAATTAAGATATCGTTTCTTCCTTCATTTCTTAAATAAGTATCGTAACGTTTATCTTTGATTTGATTAAGTGCTTCTAGACAAGAATTATTCATATCATCATATGTTAATGAATGTTTAATTTCGATTACAATACCATTATTGTAATTGTCGGTTTCGATAATCAAATCCGCCAAACCATCGCCTGATTCTAAGTTAGATTTAACAATCCAGTTGCGGTTGGTAGAAAGGATTCCTGTTAGAAACATATGATAAGCATATTCTTTTTTACCATTATGTGACTTGGTATCAAAGATACTAATTGTGTTATCTAGGGTTTTGTTTAAATAATTTTCTATTCCTTCACAGTTACTATCTTTAAAATCGTCCCATAGCTTGTTAAGACTATTACTATCTTCTTGAATCGTTGTATTGAACCATTCACGAATTTGTTTCTTATATACAGTTCTTATTTCTTCATTTGGGATCTTTAATTTGTAGTAACCATTATCGTTTACACCAACTTGAGTTAGGTAGCCAGTGGTAAACAATACACTACAAAGATTGTCTATACTATTATCAATTTCATCGTAAGTTAATTCTAGATGAACTTCTTTCTCTATCACTTCACCAGCCACTAGTCTTTCAATATCATCTCTTGTTGTTTTATCAGCCATATAAATAAATCTTTTAACAAGGTCGTTAGAACTAGTATTAATCCAAAATGATTGTGGAGTTTTATTAGAAGAGATATTTAGTAAGTCCACATAACTAATCACATCCCAAGGACAATAGATATCAATGTCACCAAAACGATAGCCATCATACCACTGTTTTGTCTCTGGGAAATATTCTTCATAGTTATAATAAGTTAATAAATCTTTAACTTCATTTTCAGTAAAACCAAAGGAATCATTAAATCTTGAATCTAGTATAGAAAGATATCTGAAATTATTGAATCCTCCGTATATGATTCTCTGAGGTAGCCTTAAACAGCCTGTTAATACTGCAAATTCTAACGCTTCATTTCCCTTTAACGCATTAGCATACATACTCATTATTAAAGAAACCATTTCATCATAATAGCCACTGTTGAAAGCATTGTATAAAGGTGTTTCATATTCATCAATTAAAATAATTACTCTTTGGTTATAATGCTTGTATAAAAGATAAGACAGCGATTCAAGAGAAGTTACTAACATCCTCTTATCCATTGAATATTTACCATTATTAATGGCAATTAGCGAACCATATCTTTCTTTATCGCTTGGTGACAATCTATCACTATCAAGTAAAAAATCAAAACGTTCAGCTTCGTGTCCTATAATTTCGACAAAACCATTTAAGGCCTCATTGAAATTTAAACCATCAATATTTTTTAATGTCAGAGAAATAACAGGATACTTCCCCAAATGCTTTTCACAAAGTTTTATATTATTTGATATATATAGGTCATTAAATAAGCTAGTATCTGTTCCTATTTCAAAAAAACACTTTAACATAGACATATTAAGAGATTTACCAAAACGACGCGGACGAGTAAATATATTTACCTTCCCACAATTGTTAATAAGATTTTCTATTAGTTTTGTTTTATCAACATAATAAAAAACTGACTCACGTATTTTCTTAAAATCATCAATTCCAATTGGTATTTTTTTAGCCATACCTATATTGTATAAAAATTAGCCATTTAATAGTGGCTAATAAGAATTAATTATTTAGAAGCAATTGCTTCAATTTCAACCATAGCACCCTTAGGTAGTGCCACTACTTGATAAGCAGCTCTAGCAGGATATGCACTAGAGAAGAAAGTACCATATACTTCATTCATCTTAGTAAAATCGCCTAAGTTAGTCATAAGCACTGTAGTCTTAACTACGTTGTCCATTGAAAGACCTGCAGCTTCAAGAATTGACTTGATGTTGTTTAATGATTGAGCTGTTTGTTCCTCAATAGTCTCTGGCATTGTGCCTGTTTCTGTATTAATTGGCAATTGTCCTGATACATAGACAAAACCGTTTGATTCGATTGCTTGTGAGTAAGGACCAATGGCAGCTGGTGCCTTTTCGCTGTTAATTACTTTATTCATATTTTAGAATTCTCCTTTATCCATGTATATTTTAATATATTTAATTATGATTGACACATCCCCTTATCGGTGGTAACATGGCAAAGATAAAAAGCATCTTTAATCTGATACGAGATATCAGCAAGGGCACAAAATTAGATATTTTTAATAAGGAAATATAACCTTGCTTATCAGATTGGGGCAAGGTTTTTTGTTAGGAGGATTTTATGAAACTTGTTTATGACATTAATGACAAACCTACTGTAAAACAAAATTTAATGTTTGCGTTACAGGAAATGATCGCTATTATGGCAGCTACTCTATTAGTTCCAATTCTAATGACTCAATATGGACTACCAAGTGATCCTGCTGCTGCATTACTAGGTGCTGGTATTGGTACTCTAGTATATATCTTCTGCACTAAGAAAAAGAGCCCTGTATTCTTAGGAAGCTCATTTGCCTTCTTAGGTGCTTATGCTACTTCTATTTCATCAGGTTATGGTTATTGGGGAATAATCATTGGTGTAGGTATTGCTGCTCTAGTATATGTAATATTCGCACTAATTATTAAAGCTGTTGGCTCTGGTTGGGTAAACAAACTACTTCCTGCAGTTATTGCTGGTCCTGTTGTATCTTTAATCGGTTTATCTTTATCAGGAACAGCTACAAGCTGGATGAGTACTAATGGTGGTAGTGAATATAGCTTAATTACTATCGCAATTGGTCTTATTACTTTCTTCTCAATTGTTGTTGCATCAGTTAAGGGAAGCAAGTCTATGCAACTATTCCCATTCGTAATTGGTATTGGTGTTGGTTATGTAGTAGCTCTTGTACTTACTCTAATTGGTAACGCAACTGGTAATGCTACTTTACAAATCTTAGATTTCTCAGTATTTACTAAAACATTTGTTCCATTTACATTAAGTTCAATTGTGGATTATCCAAAGATTTTCCTTCTAAGAGCAATCCAAACAAACGGTGAATATCTTCCAATTGACTTAACTGCTATTATTAACTTAATCTTAGTATTCGCTCCACTTTCAGTAGTTCTATTATGTGAACACATTGGTGACCATAAAAACGTAAGTAACATCATCAACAAAGACTTAATCACAGATCCAGGTCTAGATAAGACTCTAATGGGTGATGGTATTGGTTCATTTGTTGGTACTGTATTTGGTTGTTGTGCTAATACTACATATGGTGAATCAGTAGCATGTGTAGCTATTACTGGTAACGCTTCTGTAAGCACACTATTCTATACATCATTTGGCTGTATCCTACTATCATTCTTCACACCATTTATCACATTGATCAATTCAATTCCTAAGTGTGTAATGGGTGGTGCTTGTGTAGCGCTATATGGCTTTATCGCAGCAAGTGGTCTTCAATTATTAGCTAAGGTAGATCTTAGCGATAATAAGAACCTATATCCAGTAGCTGCAATCTTTGTATGCGGTATTGGTGGTCTAGTATTAAACTTTGGATATAATCCAGTTACTGAAGGACCTCTTATCTCTATCACTTCATTAGCTGTAGCAATGATTGTTGGTATTATCACTAGAAAGATCTGTGGTAAGGGTAAGGAACTTTAATAGATAAAATTAAAATATGTTTTTAAAAACGCGATTTATTAATTAATTAAATAAACCGCGTTTTTCTTTTATTTTAAATATGTATCAAATATAGCACTTAAAGCATTTGAATAATCAGTAGTCTTATTATCATAGACTTTAGTCTTCCATGTTTCAGCGAATAGTTCATTATTGTTTTCACAAGCTTTATCCGATACTAAGTTACATGATGATTTAACAGTTCTAAACTTTAAGAAGCTTAATAAGTTGTAAGACTTGTTTTCAATTGAATGTCCCATTTGGTGATGTAGTTCTGCTCTGATATCTTCTGAATTGTTATTAAGAATAATGAAATTCTTTCTAACAACAAAAACACCATTTTCATCAGCACCTCTCATCTTAAAATCATTTACTAGATAGATCTTAGAAGGAAGTCCTTTTTCATACTTAGCTAATTCTTCTTTGATTATCTTTAATGATTCTATAGCTTGTTCCTCGCTGATATTATAGTCTGTAGTATAAGTTAACTTAACTTTTTCGTCTTCCATTAAATCAAAGTTGAAATAAACATTAACACCACTTTGATCATAGATTTCTCTTTTTAATACACCAGTTGGACTATCATCATAATAGTCTTTCTTATGAATAGCTACTGTTGACGATGCGCTGATTAGTACAGCTACTGCTAAGGCAAATACAATTAACATTGCATAGTCACCTTTTGAGTTCTTAGTAACAATAGAAATTATATGAATTATTGTTACTATTAACGCAAATACTCTTGCAGTATTCATACTAATTACTGTCTTATCAATAAAGTTAAATACTAACGATATGATAAATAGTACAGCAAATACCGTTTCTATTATTTTTAATCCTTTTTTAAAATTATCTTTCATATAAACCCTCACTCTATTAATGATTGTACACATAATTTTAAAGAAATGGTATTACTTAACAGTAATTATCTTACTAACTGATTGAAATGATAAACATATATTAGCTGATAATTAATTGGTCAAACGCGTATGACTAATTAAAGGACTAAATTCTATGTTCGTAATATTTAATGAAAAATGTTCAAAGAGATTGAAAATTAAGCGAATTAAACTAATTATAAACAAAAAAATTTGATAACTTAAATCAAGTACTTTTTGATAAAAAATTTAAATTTTGTAATA
>ERZ827168.2726-NODE-2726-length-19721-cov-4.385640_pt1 | contig 19721 bp, 17 predicted proteins | sample MGYA00519868_ERZ827168 | MGnify/ENA primary metagenome ERZ827168 (study PRJEB31778, sample SAMEA3449271) | human gut metagenome | biome: human gut; feature: human-associated habitat; material: faeces | place: United Kingdom | collected 2010/2012 ...
TGGTGATGAAGTCCTGGAGACGGAACGCCTTGTCCAGCTCCACGTTCATGCCGTCGCCGGCCACGCCCGGGATGTAGAGTTCGGTCTCGAAGGTCTTGCGCAGGTTCTTCAGCTGGTCGATGGCCTTCTCCAGACCCTCCTTGTCTCGGGCCATGCCTACGTATTCCCACATGATGTGGCCCAGCTCCTTGTGGATGGAGTCTACCGAGCGGTTGCCCTTGATGTTCATCAGCTTCTCCTCCTCGGCCTCGCACTTGGCCTGTGCGGCCTCGAACTCGGGGGTGTCGGTCTTGAAGTGGGGAACGGTGATCTGGTCGCTCAGGTAGTTCTGGATGGTGTAGGGGAGCACGAAGTAACCGTCGGCCAGACCCTGCATCAGGGCCGAGGCACCCAGACGGTTGGCGCCGTGATCCGAGAAGTTGGCCTCGCCTATGGCGTAGAGGCCCGGGATGGTGGTCATGAGGTTGTAGTCCACCCAGATACCGCCCATGGTGTAGTGCACGGCGGGGAATATCTGCATAGGCTGCTCGTAGGGATCCACGTCGGTGATCTCCTTGTACATGTCGAACAGGTTGCCGTAACGCTGCTTGATGGTCTCCTTACCCAGACGCTCGATGGCGGTCTTGAAGTCGAGGAACACTGCCAGTCCCGTCTCGTTCACGCCGAAGCCCGCGTCGCAGCGCTCCTTGGCGGCGCGCGAAGCCACGTCGCGCGGCACGAGGTTACCGAATGCGGGGTAGCGGCGCTCCAGATAGTAGTCGCGGTCGGCCTCGGCTATGTCCGAAGGCTGCTTCTTGCCCGCGCGGATGGCCTTCACGTCCTCGATCTTCTTGGGAACCCATATGCGGCCGTCGTTACGCAGCGACTCCGACATGAGGGTCAGCTTCGACTGCTGGTCGCCGTGAACGGGGATACACGTGGGGTGGATCTGCGTGAAGCAGGGGTTCGCGAAACCTGCGCCCTTGCGGTAGCACTGGAACGCCGCCGAACCGTTAGACGCCATGGCGTTTGTCGAGAGGAAGAACACGTTGCCGTAACCGCCCGTGGCGATAACCACGGCGTGCGCTCCGTGACGCTCGATCTCGCCCGTGACGAGGTTGCGCGCGATGATACCGCGGGCCTCGCCGTTCTCGATCACCACGTCGAGCATCTCGTGACGCGGATAGCTCTTCACCGAACCTGCGGCTATCTCCTTGTTAAGAGCGGCGTAGGCGCCCAGAAGGAGCTGCTGGCCCGTCTGGCCGCGGGCATAGAACGTACGCGACACCTGCGCGCCGCCGAACGAGCGGTTGGCCAGCAGGCCGCCGTACTCGCGTGCGAAAGGCACGCCCTGAGCCACGCACTGGTCGATGATGAGGTTCGAGACCTCGGCCAGACGGTATACGTTGGCCTCGCGGGCGCGGTAGTCGCCGCCCTTGATGGTATCGTAGAACAGACGGTAAACCGAGTCGTTGTCGTTCTGGTAGTTCTTGGCCGCATTGATACCGCCCTGAGCCGCGATAGAGTGCGCGCGGCGCGGAGAGTCCTGAATGCAGAACACCTTGACGTTGTAGCCCAGCTCGCCGAGCGAAGCGGCAGCCGATGCGCCTCCCAGACCCGTACCTACTATTATGATGTCGAGCTTGCGCTTGTTCGCGGGGCTTACGACCTTGATGGCCGCCTTGTGGTTGCTCCACTTCTGAGCCAACTCGCCGGCGGGAATTTTTGAATCTAACTTGAAAGCCATATCCGTTGATTTTTAATTGTTCGAGTGAAAGACCATGATATTACAATCCCGCGCAGCAGGCGCCTCCGCAAGCCTCTGCACATCCTTTGAGGCTGCATACGAAGTAAACGACCACAACGGCCATGAAGCCCAGCACCAGCAGGGTCGATACGATCTTACCGATGCACTTCAGGCGGGGATACCAGGTGTCGTTGGCCCAGCCCACGGTCTGGAACATCGACCAGATGCCGTGATTGAGGTGGAGCCACAGGGCTGCCAGCCATATCAGATAGAGTACCACGTAATACCACTTCGAGAAGGTGTATGCCACCAGAGTCGCGCCGTCGTGAGCCGACACGAGGTAGCCGCCGACCATCGAGCCTTCGGCTCCCATCAGCTCGACGAGCTGCATCTTGCTCCAGAAGTTGATGAGGTGGAGCAGCAGGCCGACAACGACGATGACGCCCAGCACCAGCATGTTCTTCGAAGCCCACTCCACGCCCGGCTCGTTGACCGTCACGGCGTAGCGCTGCGTGCCGCGTGCGCGGTAGTTGTTCAGGGTAAGCACCAGAGCATAAACGAAGTGCAGTACCACCAAAGCGGCCAGACCCGCGGTGCCGACCAGTGCGTACCAGTTGGCGCCGAGGAACTCACAGATCATGTTATAAGCCTCGGGGTTGATGATCGCCACGAGGTTCATTGACATGTGGAAAAGAAGGAAGAGGACGAGGCAACAGCCCGTTACGCTCATCACCAGCTTCTTTCCGAGAGATGAATTGCATAAAAAACAGCTCATAATTTACAGATTTTGTTTATTTTTGTTTGTGAAATTGTTTTTCAAATCTACGGCAAAGATAATCATTGTTTGCTCAATAACAATACTCTCGGCCCAATTTGTGGACAATTTGAGGATCGGCGGCGCGACCGTGCGGCGTGCGGGCCGAAAAGAGTAAAACGGAGAGTGGTTCCGAACGATGGAAAAGAGCGACATAAGAAGAGACATGCGCCGTGCCGCGGCCGCGCTCGATGCGGCGCAGAGACGACGCCAATCCGATATCGTGACCGAGCGTCTGCGGCTTGTCGCGGCGCGGGAGAGGCCCGCCGTGGCGGCCCTGTTCTCGCCCCTGCCCGACGAGGTCGACATAAGCCCCCTGCTGCGGACGCTCGACTGCCGCGTAGTGCTGCCGAGGGTGGCCGACGGCCCCTGCGGCGAGCCCGAAATGGAGTTCTACGACTTCGATCCCGCGGCCATGGGGCGCGGGGCGTTCGGCATCGACGAGCCGCAGGACGGCGAGCCGTGCCCGCCCGAGATGATAGACCTTATGATAGTCCCGGGCATGGCCTTCACCCGCGACGGCGTGCGGCTCGGCCGCGGCAAGGGCTATTACGACCGCTACATCGCCCGCGAGGGGTTCCGCGCGCGGTGCGTCGGGGTATGCTTCCGCCACCAGCTACTGCCCGAGCTGCCCGCCGAACCCCACGACCGACGCATGGACGAAGTGGTGACGGCCGAGGATTGATAGAATGTGGTTCGAAGAACCGCGCGGGCCGCAGCCTCGCCCCGCGGAGGCCCGCAACTCACTTACGTTCGTCTGTGTCCTCCGCAGTCTGCGGCCACTTTAATCTTGAGCAGCTTTGCGGATAACCATATAAATAACTACTTTTGCGACATGGAGAATCGGCAGGAGATACTGAAAGAGCAGGTGGCGGCGTTGCCGCTCGCCCCGGGCGTCTATCAGTTTCTCGACCGTTCGGGCACGATAATATATGTGGGCAAGGCCAAGTCGCTGCGCAAGCGCGTGTCGTCCTACTTCGTCCGCAACAAGGACCATTCGGCCAAGGTGAGGGTGCTCGTCAGGCACATAGCCGAGATACGCCACATAGTGGTCGACAGCGAGCAGGACGCCCTGCTGCTCGAAAATTCGCTCATCAAGACCCACCAGCCGCGATACAACATCCTGCTCAAGGACGACAAGACCTATCCGTGGATCGTGCTGCGCCGCGAGAACTTCCCGCGCGTGGAGTCGACCCGCACCGTGCGCCACGACGGCTCGCAGTATTTCGGGCCCTACGGGTCGGTGTCGATGCAGCGGTCGATACTGGAATTCATACGCGAGGTGATCCCTCTGCGCACCTGCAAGCTCAACCTCTCGCCGCAGGCCATAGCGCGCGGCCGTTACGGCGTGTGCCTGCAATACCATCTGGGCAACTGCAAGGGCCCGTGCGTCGGTGCGCAGAGCGAGGCGGAGTACGCCGAACTCACGGAGATGGCCAAGGATGTGCTGAAGGGCGATCTGCGCCCCGTGCGGCGCTATCTTGAGGAAAACATGCACTCCGCAGCGGAACAGTTGAAATTCGAGGCGGCGCAGCGCTGTAAGCAGCGGCTCGACGCGCTGGAGAACTACCGCAGCCGCTCGGTGATAGTGAGCGCCAAGATCGTCGACTGCGACATATTCTCGCTGCTGGAGGACGACGACGCGGCCTACTGCAACTTCATCCGCCTGCGCCACGGCTCCATAGTGGCCCTGCACACCGTGAAGCTCACCACGGGAGTCGACGCCTCGCAGCCCGAGATGCTCACCGCAGCCATACAGCATGTCGTCGACAACATATCGCACGACCTCTCGCGCGAGGTCATCGTGCCGTTCATGCCCTCGACCACGCTGCTGTTCGACAAGGTGGTCTTCACCGTGCCGAAGCGCGGCGAGAAGGCCGACCTGCTGGAGTTCTCGCTCAAGAGCGCGCGCATCTACCGCGCCGAGCAGATGAAGAACCTCGAAATAAAGAATCCCGAGCGTCATACCGAGCGGCTGATGAACGCCTTGCAGCTCGCGCTGCACCTCGACCGTCAGCCGCGCCACATAGAGTGTTTCGACAACTCGAACCTGCAAGGGGCCAATCCCGTGGCCTCGTGCGTGGTGTTCCGCGACGGCAAGCCCTCGCGCAAGGAGTACCGCCACTTCAACGTGAAGACGGTGACGGGCCCCGACGACTATGCCTCGATGCGCGAGGTCGTCTACCGCCGCTATTCGCGTCTGGTGGAGGAAGGGGCCGAGCTGCCCGACCTCATAATAGCCGACGGCGGCAAGGGGCAGATGGGGGCGATTCACGAAGTGGTGACCGCGCTCGGACTCGATATACCGATAGCGGGCCTGGCCAAGAACGACCGTCACCGCACGTCGGAACTCTACTACGGCTACCCGCCGCTGCTGGTGGGCATACGTCCCACCTCGCCCGTCTTCCATCTGCTCATGCACATACAGGAGGAAGTGCACCGCTTCGCCATAGCGTTCCATCGGCAGAAGCGCAGCAACGCCTTCATCAACAGCGAGCTGGAGAACATCGAGGGCATCGGCGCCAAGAGCCTCGCGCAGCTTCTGCGCAGGTTCCGCACCGTGGCCAAGGTCCGCGAGGCGACTTTGGCGGAGCTGGCGGAGACGGTGGGCGAGGCGCGCGCGAAGAGGATAATCGAATATTTCAAACCCATAGATACGGAAACCTCAGATGATGAACCGACCGAAGATATATAAGAATCTGTTGTGGGATCTCGACGGCACGCTGACCGATCCCGCCGTGGGCATCACCACCGCCGCGCAGTACGCCCTGCGCCGCTGCGGAACGGAGGCCGACGACAGGCGGGAGCTGACCAAGTTCATCGGTCCGCCGCTGATGGACGCCTTCCGCGAGATGTACGGGTACACCGAGGAACGGGCGCGCGAGGCGTGCGGTTACTTCCGCGAATATTACAACGTCACGGGCCTCTACGAAAACAGCATGTACGAGGGCATCGACACTCTGCTGGATCGTCTGGCTGCCGCGGGGATGAACCTCTACGTGGCCACCTCGAAGCCGTCGCCCATAGCGCAGATGGTGCTGGAGCACTTCGATCTGGCGCGCCGCTTTCTGTTCATAGGCTCCGACACGGCCGATCACCTTCGGCCTAACAAGGCTGCCGTGATCGAATATGTCATGCGCGAGAACGGTCTCGGCAGGGACGGCACCGTGATGATAGGCGACCGCAGGCACGACATCGTAGGGGCGCTGGCAGCGGGCATAGACTCCATAGGCGTGCTCTACGGCTACGGCAGCCGCGAGGAACTGGAGAGTCACGGCGCTACGCATGTGGCCGCCACGGTGGAGGAACTGGGACGGATGCTTCTCGGAGAAAAGGAATACTAACCGTTAAACGAATATCATCATGAAACGACTCGCAATCATCGCCGCGCTGTGCTTCGCAGCCTTGGCCGCATCGGCTCAGGGCATGAAGAGCATCCGTGAGTTCGGCGTGCTGCCCGAAAATTCGCCGCGCGAGAATGCCGACCGCCTGCAGGAGGCGATCGACTGGGCCGCGCAGTCGGGCGCCGCGCTCTACGTCGAGCCCGCCGCGGGCGGTTACCCGATAGCCTCGGGCATAACGCTGCGGCAGAACGTGTCGCTCGTGGGGGCGCACGGCCCCACGGGCCGCGGTACCAAACACCACGAAAAGGATGCGCCCACGGGGTCGCTGTTCGTGATCACCGACGCCGAGGCGCCGTTCCTCACCGTGGAGTCGTCGACGCAGGTGCGCGGCATACAGTTCTGGTATCCCGAACAGTCGTTCGACGATCCGAGCCGCATAGTGGCCTATCCGCCCACCATTCGCATGAGTCCCGACCGCACGGTGCAGGGCGTCACACTCTCGTGCCTGACCTTCTACGGCGAGTACATGGCGATGGATTTCCGCGGCCGTCCCGACAACATCTGCGAGCAGATACTCTTCGAGCACTGCTACGGCTATCCTCTCGGCGGCGAGTTCATAGCCGTCGACTACTGCTACGACATCCCGCGCATACTCCACTGCCACGTCAATCCCGCCAACATGCGTCTCTTCGGCCGAACCTTCTCGCGCGCCGTGGTCGACAGCGTGATAGCCCGTTCTACGTTCACCTACACGATCGACCACACAGACAACGCGCAGATGATCGACCTCTTCACTTTCGGCGTGCACGGCGGCATATATCTGGGCAGGGATACCTACGGGCAGCTTACCAACTTCAACCTCGACTGCGTGACGATAGGCATATACAAGATCGGCGGCGGTGAGTTCAACCGCAACTGGCAGATAGCGCAAGGCTCGATAATAGCCAACGTGAAGGGCTGCGGCACGGGCATACACCCCATAGTCGTAACGGGCTGCGGCCATACCGCCATATCGAACGTCGAGGCCTTCTCGGGCGGCAATCCCGCCCTTACGGCCGACGGATACTCCGACGACTTCATGCTGGTGGAGGGCGACCGCCCGCTCACCGTATCGCTCTTCGGCTGCCGCATGCGCAACTACAAGGCCGACGGGCCGATCACGCTGCGCAACCCCCGCGCCCGCGTGCAGGCTGCGGCCTGCGTCGACAAGGACGAGCGGTTCTACAACATCACCGTCGATCCAGAATAAACGAAACACATGGTAAAAATGAAGAACATAATCTTACTGCTCGCGCTCTGCGCGGCGACAGCGGGTGCCGTGCGCGCCCAAGAGAAGACCTTGCGTCTCGACGAGATAAACATCCGCGACCCCTACATCCTCGCCGATTCCCGAAGCGGCCGCTACTACATGTACCGCTCTACGGGCTCCGACGACAGACCCGACCCGAAGGGTGCCGTGGAGGTGTTCACGAGCGACGACCTCGAACACTGGAGCGGTCCCGTGCGGGTGTTCGACGTGCCCGACGACAACTGGATCACGGGCCGCGTATGGGCGCCCGAGGTGCATTGTTATAAAGGGAAGTACTATCTATTCGCCACCCTCAACAGCGACATCGAGTGGAAGAAGCGCGACCGCAACATGCCGCCCTATACCCTGCGCGGAACGCAGATATTCGAAGCAGGGCGTCCCGAGGGGCCGTTCCTGCCCGTCGGCGACAAGCTGCCCGCCACCCCGATGGACGAGATGGCTCTCGACGGTACGCTGTGGGTCGAGAACGGACGCCCATACATGGTCTACTGCCACGAATGGGTGCAGATCGGCGACGGAGCCATGAAGCTCGTGGAGCTGAAAAAGGATCTGTCGGCACCCGCGGGACAGCCCGTGACGCTGTTCCGTGCCTCGGCAGCACCGTGGTCGACGGGCAGCGGCGAGGGTGACGAAAAGACGTACGTCACCGACGGATGTTTCCTCTACCGCACCCGCACGGGCAAGCTGCTGATGCTGTGGTCGAGCTTCATGAACGGCGAATACGCCATCGGCATAGCCGAATCGACCACGGGGCGCATCACGGGTCCGTGGCGCCAGCAACCCGAACCGCTGTTCAACCGCAATGGCGGCCACGGCATGGTATTCACGGGATTCGACGGCGTGCTGCGTCTTGTGATCCACGCCCCGAACTCGCCCGCGGGAGCCGAGCGCGCACGCATATTCGAACTGGAGGATGCGGGCGCGACGCTCGAACTCAAAAAACGTTAATGCCATGAAATTTTTCATGGAGATATCGGCCGTCGTATGCGTCGTCCTCGCGGCCACGGCGTGCGGAGGATTCGACGGCGCGGAGCGGCGTATCATCAACGGCGGCGAGGGCGGGATCATGCGCGTGCTGACCATAGCCGACCGCGACGACTCGCTTTTTCTGCGACGTATATCCGCGCCGCTCGATCGGAAGGCCGTCGAGTCCGACGACTTCGCCGTCCTGCGCCGACGCATGCTCGCCACGGTGCGCAACCCGCAGAACGAGGGCGTGGGGATAGCGGCCCCGCAGGTCGGCATATCGCGCCGCATGGTGGCGGTGCAGCGTTTCGACAAGGCGGGCGAGCCTTTCGAGTTCTACATCAATCCCGAGATCGTATCCGCCTCCGACGACGTGGCGGAGGGCCCCGAGGGGTGCCTCTCCGTCGACGGAGTGCGCGGCTCAGTGGCCAGGCCGCGGCGGATCGAGCTGCGCTACCGCACCGAATGCTTTGCCGACACCACCGAGACGGTGGAGGGATTCACGGCCGTAATATTCCAACACGAGATAGACCATCTGGACGGCATGCTGTTCATCGACCGCATGAAAAGTGCGGAAAATTAAGCGGGAATCGCTTTGTTATTCGGATTTATGTAAGTATTTTTGCCCTCGCAAGGTTCGGCCGTACAGAGCCGATTAATAGGGAATCCGGTGTAAATCCGGAACAGTGCCTGCTGCTGTAACTCCTCACGGAAACGTTTATCGTCTCTCTGCCACTGACGCCCGACGTCGGGAAGGCTCGATAAAACGAGGAGAAGTCAGAAGACCTGCCTTGACGCAAGATTTATCCCGCGGGTTTCGGGTCGGAATCGTACTTCTCGACTTAGGATTTCACATTCGTCTCATGCGGCAATGAATCGAGCGTAAAACGCACGGTAAAATTTTAAGACAATGAAACGACTGCTGAATTTGTCCGTCATAATCGCACTCATGACACTGTTCGCCTGCAACAAGGACGGCGTGATCGTCGAAGAGGACCTCGCTCCCGTAATCGCGTTCGATTCCGAAACGGGAATATACGCCGCCAAGGCGGGCCGAAGCGTCACCGTGACCCCTAAGGTGAAGAACGGCGAGGGAGCCTCGTTCGCATGGATCATCGACGGCGTGACGGTGTCGGACCGCCCCGTATTCGAGCACGTGTTCGACGAGGCGGGTACGGTGTATGTCACCCTGCGCGTCGAGAACCGCTACGGCCGCGCGGAGGAGGAGCTGCGGATCGACGTGGACGAGCTCATGCCGCCCGTAATAGCGCTCGACATTCCCGCCGAGGGCATAGCCGTGGCGGCGGGACGCGAATACCGCTTCGAACCCGAGGTGCAGAGCGAGGATGCTCCGTCGTACGCATGGTATCTCGACGGCGGCAAGGAGCCCGTATCGACCGAGAAGGACTATACGTTCAGGCATTCCGAGATCGGCACGCACACCCTGCTCTTCACCGCCGCCAACGGCGACGGGAAGTCGGAGCGGCGGATCGCGGTCGAAGTGACCGACGGCGTGAAGGCCGTGATAACCTTCATACCTTCGTGCTTCGGTCACGACCCGTCGAAACGCACCGTGTCGCTCGGCCGCACCATATTCCTGCGTCCGCTGGTGGCGAATGTCTCCGCCCCCGAATATTCGTGGTATGTGGACGGCGAGCTCTGCGAAGGCTGCGACGGACGCATGTTCGCGTTCACGCCCGCGGCCGAAGGGAAATACAAGGTGCGCATCCGCGTGACCGACGGAGCGGAGGGTGCCGAATCGGTGACCGAGAGCGAAATCGAGGTCACATGCTACCCGCGCGAGGCCGACCGCGACATTACGACCGTCGGTAAGGCGGCCGCCGAGGTCGTGGAGTTCATGCCCGCCCCCGGGCAGTTCGTGAACGACGCGGCGAAGGCGGGGTATTCGGGCCAGAGCACCGTGGCCGAGGCGCTCGACTATGCCCGCAGCCGCATCCGCGACGGACTCGAAATATCGCTCGGCGGCTTCGGCGGCTACGTGATAGCGGCGTTCGACCACAGCGTCGTGAATGACGGCGGATACGAATTTTCGGTCGCGGGCAACCAGATCGACACGAGCAACGAGCCCGGGGTAGTGTGGGTGATGCAGGACGTGAACGGCAACGGCCTCCCCGACGACGAGTGGTACGAGTTGCGCGGCAGCGAGACGGGCAAGGAGCAGACGGTGCAGGAGTATGCCGTGACCTACTACAAGCCCTCGGCGCCGAGGCAGTCGGTGCGCTGGACCGACAATCTGGGCGGCAGAGGCACGGTGAACTATCTCGCGCAGTTCCATTCGCAGGACTACTACTATCCGCTGTGGCTTCAGCGCGAATCGCAGACCTATTACGGCACCCGACTGGCACAGAACACCACGCAGGGCGAGATATGGTCGAACGATCCTTACGAATGGGGATACGTCGACAACACGGGCAGCGACAATCTGACGGCCGATAGAAAGGACGGTAAGACATATTTCAGGATAAGCAATGCCATGACCCTCGACGGCCGACCCGCCGACCTGCGCTACATCGATTTCGTGAAGGTGCAGTCGGCCGTCAACGGCAGTGCGGGAGTTCTGGGCGAGGTGTCGACCGAGGTGGTCGGCATATTCGACGAAAGCGCGGGCCGATGATGGCGGTGACGAGACATATGGCTGCCGCCTTCGCCGCGGCGCTGCTGCATCTGGATGTGGTGGCAGGCGCCGCCGGGTGGCTGCTGGGCATTTTGTCCCCGCTGCTGCTGGGCTGTGCCATCGCCTTTATTCTCAATGTCCCCATGCGGGCGATGGAGCGCTGCCTGTTTCCCCATGCAAAAAAGGCCAATAAGCTCCGCCGCCCTCTGGCGCTGCTGCTCACCGTTGCGGCAGTATCCGCAGTGCTGGCGCTGGCGGGAATGGTGATCGTCCCCGGCGTGAGGGACGCTGTCACCTCCATCGCGGCGCAGGTACCGGAAGCCTTTGAGCGCTTGCAGGAAAGCGCCGCCCGCTTTCAGGAATACCTGCCCCTTCTGGCAAACCAGATCGAAGGGCTGTCTATCGACTGGGCCAGTCTTTCCCAGAAGGCCGTGGGGCTGGTCCAGAACTGGGGCAAGGGCCTTCTGATCTCCGGCGGTGGGCTGGTCAGCGGCATCGTCAGCGGCGTCACAACCTTTTTCATCGGCCTGATCTTTTCTCTGTACATCCTGCTGCAAAAGGAAAAGCTGGCCCGGCAGGGCCGTCAGCTTTGCTATGCCTTTTTACCGGAAGCCGCCGCGGATCAGCTTCTGAATATTCTGCGGCTCAGTGAGCGAACCTTTTCCAGCTTTCTCTCCGGTCAATGTCTGGAGGCCGTGATCCTTGGCACCATGTTTTTTGTATCCATGACCCTGCTCCATTTCCCTTACGCGCTGCTGGTGGGCGTTCTGATCGCTCTGACCGCTCTGATCCCCATTGTAGGGGCGTTCATCGGCTGCGCCGTGGGTGCGCTGCTGATGCTGGTGAATGATCCGTGGCAGGCGCTGTGGTTCATCGTCCTGTTTCTGGTGCTCCAACAGATCGAGGGCAACCTCATCTATCCCCATGTGGTGGGCTCCTCCGTGGGACTGCCCTCCATCTGGGTGCTGGCGGCCGTGACGGTGGGCGGCAGTCTCATGGGCATTCTGGGAATGCTGGTGTTTATTCCCCTGTGCAGCGTACTGTACGCCCTGCTGCGGCAGCTCACGGTCCATCGGCTGAAGCAGCGGCGTGTCCCCGCCGAAAAGTGGCGGGAACCGCCCAAAAAATAGGGAAACAGTTTCATATAACCGAAGAAAGCCAAGCCGCGAATGCGGCTTGGCTTTCTTCGGTTTTGCGGAACATAGCCGGATACCGTGCACGAGGGGGCACCATCGTTCCGTCTGACGATTCAGATTCGTCAATTTCCCTCATCTATGATCGCTTTCCACTGGCGATACTCCGGGGTTTCATCCCACTCCAGCGCCCTGTCGATATAGAACTCCGCAAGCTCAAAAGACGCAGGCGGCGTCAATGCGATAAAAAGATAATACGCCATCAAAAACGCACAGTAGGCAGCGGTTTTCATGCGTTCTTTCCCTTGAAACCTATGCAGTGACGCCTCCAAAACGAAGAACAGGTTGAGCCGGTCTACTTCACTTGCGTCCGCGTAAAAGCAATTCAGGTCATCCGGTGTGAGCCCCAATAAGACGTTCTCCTCAAAATACGGATGTCCGAAATCGATCGTTATCTTCACAGAATTTGCCTCCATGGGGCCGTTCCGCCAGCTTTCCCGCTATTTCAACTGGTCCAGCGTGAGAGAAAAGCTGGGCATGAAGGTCTCCAGAAAATACGTCACCTCCGGCAGCTCATACTCCTCCAGCGCCGCGCGGGTCTGGGCAGCGGCGTCCCGGAACTCACTGTTCCCGGCCTTCAATTCCTCCACGCATTTGATGTAGGCGGACAGCTTGTCCGCCGCCTTCACCAGCCGCTCCGTCTCCGGGTCCGTCACCGTGAGGATGGGGGCGTACACCGGCTGAAATTCCTCCGGCAGCATATGCAGCAGCTTTTCCTCCGCCACCGCTTCCACCTCCTTGTAGGCTTTGCGGATGGCGGGGTTGTCATACTTGATGGGCGTAGGCATATCGCCGGTCAGAATCTCGCTGGCGTCATGATACAGCGCCGCCACCGCCACCGCTCCGGCGTCCGCATGGCCGCCGAACTTCTCATTGCGGATCACCGCTAAGGCGTGGGCCAGCACCGCGACCTGATGGCTGTGCTCCTGCACGTTTTCCGGGGCCGTGTTCCGCATCAGCGCCCAGCGCTGGATGAAGCGCATCCGGGAGAGATAGGCGAAAAAGTGACTGCCGATCCTCATGTTTCTGCCTCCTGTTCCACGATTTCTCCCAACAGGGCCTCGCCATCCACATCGATGATCCGCACATTTTTCAGCGCATTATGCAATTCCGCACCGTCCACCAAAACTTCCATATAGTTCGGGGCGTGGCCGAAGAATTTCCCGTTTTTCGGCTGCTCAAACAGCACCGGATACGTCCGGCCCACGCAGCCCTCCAAATAGCTCCTGTGCATTTCCTCCGCCACCGCCGCCGCCCGGCGGGCCCGCTCCTCCTTGACAGCCTTGGGTACCTGTTCCATCTTGGCCGCCGGGGTGCCGGGACGGATGGAGTAGGGGAAAATGTGCATCTGGGCAAAGCGGCACTTCCGGATGAAGTCTAAGGTCTGAGCGAACTCCTCCTCCGTTTCCTCCGGGAAGCCGGTGATGAGGTCCGTGGTAACGGCGGGGCGGTCAAACCAGCGGTTCAGCAGTTCCACGGATTCCAGATACCGGGCGGTATCGTACTTCCGGTTCATCCGCTTCAAGGTGGCATCGCACCCGCTCTGCATAGACAAGTGGAACTGGGGGCACAGGTTCGGCAGCGCCGCCGCCCGGCGGCAGAAGTCCTCCGTCACAGTGCGGGGCTCCAGACTGCCCAGCCGCAGGCGCACCTCCGGCGCCGCGGCGGACAGGGCCTCCAGTAGGTCGATAAGGCTTTGGCCGTTTTTGAAGTCATGGCCCCAGGAGGAGATTTCGATGCCTGTCAGCACGATCTCCCGGTAGCCATCCGCTGCCAGCTGCCGCGTCTGCTCCACCGCCTGTTCCAGCGAAAGGGAGCGCACCGGTCCCCGGGCGTAGGGGATGATACAGTAGGTGCAGAAGTTCACGCAGCCGTCCTCGATTTTCAGCATGGCGCGGGTGCGGCCCTCCATGCCGCCGGCAGGCAGCACCTCAAACACCCGCCGCTCAAAGGACTTGTCAATGGCCTCCAGATTTTTCTTTCCGGCGGCAGCCTCCTCAAGCAGGGAAATGAACCCCTCCCGGTCGCCGGTACCGGCGATGAGATCCGCCCCCAGCTTCCGCACATCCTCCGGATGGGTCTGGGGATAGCAGCCGCACACTGCCACCACCGCCGCCGGATGCTGCTTCTGTACCCGGTGGATCACCTGCCGGGACTTCTGGTCGCTGACGGCGGTGACGGAGCAGGTATTCACCACATAGGCGTCGGCCTCGTCGGAAAATTCCACTACCTGATGTCCTTTTGCCCGGAGGGTCTGCTCCATAGCCTGGGTCTCATATTGATTTACCTTGCAGCCAAGGGTGTAAATGGCAACTTTCATAGGTTCTCCTTGCGTTTTCAGAATCGTTCTTATATAATGAATAATTACGCTATTGAAAGAGATTTCCGGGGGGATTCCCGTGATTTCCCTCCCATTATACGTTTATTTTCGGAATAGGGCAAGAGGAGGATTTTTTATGATCTATCTGGACCACGCCGCCACCACGCCGGTCCCTAAGGCTGTGGCGGACGCCATGTACACCGTGCTGACAGAACAGTACGCCAACCCCAACGCACAATATCCCTTCGGACAGGAAATGCGCCGCAGCGTGGAGGATTGGCGGGCTGTGATCGCCAAAGCCGTAGGCTGCGAAGCAAACCAGCTTTTCTTTACCTCCTGCGGCACCGAGGGTGACAACTGGGCCATCCGGGCCGCCTGCTGGCAGAACCGCCATGTGGGCCGCCACATCGTCACCACCGCCGTGGAGCACCACGCCGTCCTCAACTGCTGCCAGCAGCTGGAGCAGGAGGGCTGGGAGGTCACGACCATCCTGCCGGATCAAAACGGCGACATTTCCGCTGAATCCGTTCTGGCGGCGGTGCGGCCGGACACGGCGCTGGTGTCCGTGATGATGGTGAACAACGAGCTGGGCAGCATCTATCCCATTGCAGACATCGCCAAGGGTTTGAAGGCCGTCAACGAAAAAACCCTGCTCCACACCGACGCGGTCCAAGGCTTTTTGAAAGTCCCCTTCTCTGCCAAAGCTCTGGGAGCGGACTTCATCGCCATCTCCGGCCACAAGATCGGCGCCCCCAAGGGCATCGGCGCTCTTTATATCGGCCCCCGGGTTCGGAATCCCCGGCCCTTGCTGCCCGGCGGCGGTCAGGAAATGGGCCTGCGCTCCGGTACGGAGGCCACTGCCCAGATCGCGGGTTTCGCCAAAGCGGTGGAGCTGCGTTGGGACCATTTGGAGGACAAACTGCATCACATGGCTGAGGTCAAGGCCTACGCCGTGGAAAAGCTGACGGCCATTCCGGACCTCCAGATTATCGGGGACGGCAAGGCCCCCCATGTCCTGTCCGTTTCCATGGCGGGCTGGCCCAGCCAGAATGTGGTAAACGATCTTGGCAGTCAGGGCATCTGCATTTCCGCCGGGTCCGCCTGTCACCAGGGCAAGTCCAGCCAGGTGGTGGCGGCGCTGCATCTGCCCAAGCGGGTGGCCGCCGGTGTCATCCGGCTGAGCTTCGGCCCCGAGACCACCTTCGCCGAGATCGACGCCTGTGCGGAGGCCCTCCGGAATCATCACGATCACCGGATGCCCATGCTATAAAGCTATAAAATATCAAGGGGAGCAGACTCCCCCTTGAGAATTCCTCACACGGTTCACTGCTATGCAGAAGGTGAATTGCCGCAAAGCTGCAAGAGACGCCCCTCTGGAGAGCTCGCTACGCTCGCACACTTGTGAACCGCAAAGTATGTTTTGTCAGGTACACGCCCTGACAAAACATGGATTCCATTTGTTATTCTGAATAAGGAATTTCATTTTATGAATTTCAGCTATCTTCGCCGGGAGCCCGGCTTCTACCGCCGGGTCTTTACACTGGCTCTGCCGGTGGTGCTGCAAAACCTGATCACCACCTCTCTTGGCTTCATGGACACCTTCATGGTGGGTCTGGTCGGTCAGGAGCAGATGTCCGCCGTCACCGTGGCCAATGTACCCATCTATATCATCCAGCTCATCGTTTTCGGTCTGCAAAGCGGCTCCCGCGTGCTCATCAGCCAGTTCTGGGGTCGGGGAGATCGGGAATCCATCAACCGGGTCATGGGCATCGGCTTCTTTGTGGCAGGAGGCATTTCCACCCTCTGCGCTCTGACCATGGGGCTGTTCCCCCGACAGGTGCTGATGCTCATTACCGACAATGCCCGTCTGGTGGAGTTGGGCACCTCCTACATCCGCATCGTGGGCTTCTCCTATATTCTCAACTCCCTCTCCTCCATCTACATCGGTATGCAGCAGAGCATTGAGAATCCCCGCTTCGGCATGACGGTATTCGCCATTTCCACCGTCTGCAACACCGTAGGCAACTACATCCTGATCTTCGGCAAGCTGGGTCTGCCCGCACTGGGAATCACCGGCGCCGCCATCGCCACCTTCTCCTCCCGTGTGGTGGAATTTGTCATTTCCCTTGTCTACGCCCTGCACTGCAAGCAGATGCCTCTGTTGCCCGCCTGTATTCTCCGGCCCGGCAAGGCCACCTTCCGCAGCTTTGTGAAGTTCTCCACGCCGGTGCTGCTGAACGAGACTCTCTGGGGTACCGGCACCTCACTCTACACCGTCATCATGGGCCACATGGCGGGCAGCACAGACCTGATCTCCGCCTACACCGTGGCGGGCAACATCGATAAGATGGTGACGGTAGCCATCTTCGGCGTGGCAGCGGCAGCCGCCGTGATCGTCGGCAAGGAGGTTGGCATGGGCGGCAAAAACGCCTATCCCATTGGTCAGGCCCTGACCTTTGTGGCCTTTTGCACCGGCTTTGGTGTCGCAATAGCGGAGCAGCTGCTGTTCTGGCTCGTGCTGAAGCCCCACGTGCTGCCTCTGTTCTCCATGACCGCCGCCTCAGCGTCTCTCTGCGTGACCATGATGATCTGCTACTCCATCTCTGCCCCGCTCCACGCCTTTGCCACCACCGGCATCGTGGGCGTTCTCCGGGGAGGCGGCGATGTGCGGATTGCCATGCTGATTGACGTTCTCCCCCTGTGGTGCTTCACCCTGCCGCTGCTGGTGCTGCTGGGGCTGGTACTCCACGCTCCCATCGCCATCTTCTGCTTCATCATGGCCACGGAATCCGCTTTGAAGGTTCCCTTCGGCCTGCACCGGATCCGCAGCGGCAAGTGGATCCATGACGTGACCCAAGATCTGAACGCATAGGAGGGATCGTATGAAATCTCTGTTCCGCTGTCCTGTCTGCGGCGGTCCGCTGGACCGGGAGGAACGGGTCTACCGCTGCGCTGACCGACACAGCTACGACATCGCCAAGGAGGGCTACACCTATCTGCTGCCCCCCAATCAGAAGCACTCCGCCGATCCCGGCGATGACAAGGCTATGTCGGCAGCCCGCCGGGATTTCCTATCCAAAGAGTATTATGCGCCGCTTTTAAATACACTTTGTAGCCAGATTTTGCCGCTTGTGGGCGAGCATCCGGTGATTTTGGATGCCGGCTGCGGAGAGGGGTACTACACTGCCGGCATCCGGGCAGCCCTGACTGCCGCCGGGAAAACGCCCGCTATAGCCGGTATCGACATCTCCAAATCTATCCTCCGGCTGGCCGCCAAACGGGAAAAGCAGGTGGAGTTCGCGGTGGCCTCCTGCTATCATCTTCCCTTTGCGAATGAAACAGCAGACCTGCTGCTGGACTGCTTCTCCCCCTTGGCCATTGACGAATTCCGCCGGGTCCTGAAGCCCGGAGGCCATTTTCTCTATGTGGTACCCGGCGCCGACCATCTGTGGGAACTGAAGCAAGTTCTCTATGACGCTCCCTACACCAACGAGGAAAAGGAAACTCCCTACGAGGGCTTCACCTATGAGGCCATCGTTCCGGTGGACTTCACCCTCCATCTGGCAGATCAGGCGGATATCCAATCCCTCTTCCGTATGACGCCCTACTGCTGGAAAACCCCCAAGGCGGGCGTAGAGCGGATGGAAGCGTTGGAAAATCTGGACTGTCAGGCGTCCTTCCGCATCCACATCTTCAAAAAGCTGTAAAAAATACGGGCCGGTTTTGAAAACCGACCCGTATTTTCGTCCTTCTGTCAGACGGTCTGACCGGCCAGCCGCAGCCCCCGGCCAAAATTCTGAAACGCCTGAGTGATCAAGCCCTGACCAACGGTGTTGGGATGGGTGCCGTCAGCGCAGAGGGTCTGCTCCAGATGGCCGTAGTCCAAAAAGGCTCCACGGACATCCACCAGCGGCACATTTTCCTCCCGGGCCAAACGCTCCACCGCACGGGAATACCGCTCCTGCCAGACGTAGATGTTGCCCACGTCTCCCAGCCAGCGCATCACAGCCTCTTTGTCCAGATCTCCGCACCACCAGTTGAAAAAGCGCTCGCTGTCCAGCGGCGGCAGGTTGGTAAGGATGGGCCGGATACCGTGGCTCCGTACCCGCCGGATCATCTCCCGGTACAGCTCCACAAACTCTGGCAGCGGCACGTTGGGCTGATGGTCCCCCGTGGGGTCCTCCGCGATCTCCTTCCAACGGAAATCGCAGTCATTGCCGCCGAAGTCCATCACCATCATGTCGCAGGGCAGCTTCCGGGCCAGCATCCGGTCCAGCAAGCGGCTGCCCTTGCGGACCGTGGCTCCAAAGTGCGCGTCATTATGAATGGAAAGCTGAAATTCCGATTCCAGTGCCTCCACATTGATCTCATTATGAGTACGATAGCGCCGGTCACCCAGATCTACCTGAATTCCCTTCAAGATGGAATCCCCTAACAGGGTCACCTGTCTGTTCTGTACCATACGATCACCTCATTGCCGTGTAATATAGTTTTCAAAACTATATTACATAGTATTCATCGTTTTGTCAAGGGCTATTCTTCAAAACGAAGGAACCATGACCCCGGCAGTCTGCTCGGTCAGCTCAAACGTCACTCCTTGCAGGTGGTGGACCGCCTCTGCGGGCCACAGCTCCAGAAACGGCTCCACGCTGTCCACCTCCGTCAGGCCGTAGGGCGCGTGGTGGTAGTGCATGGGCACCACGCAGCGAGGATGCAGCGCATCGCACACTGCCTTTGCTCCGGCGGCATCCACTGTGTAAACGCCCCCTACTGGCACCAGCACGGCGTCCACCGGGCCAATGGCCGCCGCCTGCTCCGCCGTCAGCTGGTGCCCCAGATCGCCCAGATGGGCCGCAGACAGGCCGCCGGCTGTAAAAATCCGGACCGTGTTGGTTCCCCGCAGCGCGCCGCCCCGGTCATCATGAAAGGTCTCTACCTCCCGGACCGCAAACGGACTTTCCCGCTCCGGCAGCAGTTCTACGCAGTCTGCGGCGTGATGGTCAAAATGGCCGTGACTGCAAAAAACGGCGTGGGCCTGTATGTGCAAAGGCGGATACCCCGCCACGCCGGTATACGGGTCCAGTACAATGCGATAGCCGTCCTCCTCCAAAAGAAAACAGGCGTGTCCCAGCCAGGTCAGCTTCATAACGATCCCTCCTAAAATATCAGAAAAGGCAACGGTCTCCCGCTGCCTCAGCGTGTCGAAAAAGTCTTTTCTCCCCGCATGGTGCAGGAATACACCGTCGGCCCAGCCGGTTTCCGTGCGCTTTGCCCCCGAAAACCGGGTGCCATCCTCGAAACAGGCTCGCTTCATCCGCCGCTGGCGGCGCTTCGCCTGCTTCCCCTTCTTGGGTTTCCCGCGCACACCCTTCCTTACCGTCGCGGAGGATTTACCACTTTATCGACAGTCTCGG
>ERZ827168.2729-NODE-2729-length-19704-cov-5.273602_pt1 | contig 19704 bp, 15 predicted proteins | sample MGYA00519868_ERZ827168 | MGnify/ENA primary metagenome ERZ827168 (study PRJEB31778, sample SAMEA3449271) | human gut metagenome | biome: human gut; feature: human-associated habitat; material: faeces | place: United Kingdom | collected 2010/2012 ...
ACTTTAAAATGTTTTAATAAGTACAAAAGTTATTAATGTCCGCTTTTGTTCTTATGTTTTACAATTTGTAATCTTAAGTTTGTTAATAATGTTTGAATATAAAATAACTATATAATATTTGACATTTTTTGTATTGATTAATTGATAATTTTAAATATTATTTTTTTTAAAATATTTTGATAAAAATATTTAAATACGACTATCCCTAAGAAAAGACAAAAATAAAATATTACAACAATATTACAACAATATTAAAATTTAAATAATGTTGCTATAATTGCCAAAAAATGTTGAATTAGAGGTAATTATGGTGCTATAATTATTATAGAATATAATGTAAAGAAAGAGAGTATTATTATGAAAAAAAATAAGAAGATGTTTAGGTTTATTTTAGTTTTTGTAGCGTTAATTGCAATTTTATTTCCAAGTTATTCTAAAGCTTCATTTGATATTCAAATTGATGATAGTGTAGAAGTTGCAGATGTAGATTTAAGTTGGAAAGCAATAAAAGATGGAGCAGATACTTTTATAAAAAAAGGTGAAAAAACTGGTAGTGTAGATGATAAAAAAGTACAAAATATAGTAATACCTATAGCACAGATATTGGTGGCTGCAGGAAATATTGTTGTTGTTATTGCTGTTGCTGTAATGGGGATAAAATATATGGTTGCAAATCCAGAAGATAGAGCAAAATTAAAAAGTCAATTAGTTGGGCTTGCAGTTGCAACCTGTGTAATATTTGGAGCACAATTTATTTGGAAGATTTGCTATAGTTTATTTAGTACATTGTAATATAAACAAAGGAGGAAAATATATGGGAACATATTACATCCCACGTAATGTTAAGGGAGAATCAAGAATATTATACATTTTTTCTGTAAAAGCATTAATAACAACTGCTATATCAGCATTTATTGGAGTTATTATATATTTTTTGTTGTCAATGGTTGGTTTAAGAATAGTAGGAATAGTTTGTATAGCAGTACTTGCTGTTATAGGTTATGGAATTGGAACTATAAAAATTCCTACATTGGCAGGAATACCATTTACGAAAAAAATAGGTGGGGAAGATTTAGGAGAAATAATATTGAGATATATTAAATTCCTAAGAAACAGAAAAATTTATACATATGTGGATACAAAAGAAAAAGCAATAGAAAAGGAGGAAAATAAATAATGGAATTGGCACAAATTTTTATGTTATTGTTAATTATATTTGTTATCATATTTTTTACATTAATAATATTTTATATAATATTAGTATTAAAAAATAAATCAAAAAAAGAGAATGAAAGTGAACAAAAAATAACAAGTAATGATGGCAAATCAAAAGCTGCTTTTAGCAAAGAATATACAAGAAGTTCTGTATATGATTTTATGGAGTTTGATGAAATTAGTGATAATATGATAATAAGAAAAAATAGAACACAATATGTAATGGTTGTTAAATGCAAGGGAGTTAATTATGACTTGATGTCAGAAGAAGAAAAAGTATCTGTTGAGTCAGGATTTGTACAATTTTTAAATACATTAAGATTTCCTATACAATTATATATACAAACAACTAGTTTGAATTTAAGAGATATAATAGAAGAATATAAAAAGAGAATTAAATTTATAGAGAAAGATATAAAAAAATTAGATGATCAAATTATAAGTGCAAGAGAAAATCAAGAAAAAATAGATAAACTAGCATTTGAAAAAAGAAGATTAGAAAATGTATTAGAATATGGATTAGATATATCTGATTATATTGCAAGAATGAGTGTAAATAGAAATATTTTGCAACAAAAAACATATTTAGTAATCTCATATTTTAAAGGTGAAAATGAAATGAGTGAGAATTTATCAAAAGAAGAAGTTGATAATTTGTGTTTTTCTGAATTATATACTAGAACTCAAACAGCAATAAGAGCATTGGGATCTTCAGGAGTTATTGGAAAAATTTTAAATTCAGAAGAATTATCAGAATTGTTATATTCAGCATATAACAGAGATGAGTCAGAAGTAATGCAATTATCAAAAGCATTGGATGCAGAATATGATGCTCTTTATAGTACAGGAAAAGATGCCTTAAAGAAAAAAGAAGAGATTTTAGATGAGGCTATGGATAGAGAAGCACTTGAATTAGCAACAAATAGTATAAAAGTAGCGGGAGAAGAAATAAATAGAGAAGACGAAGTACAAAAAAGAGCATTGCAAATAGTAGATGAATATAAAGATGAGATGAATGAAAAATTATATAACAAGACAAAAGATGAAATAGTAAAAAAAACAAATAAGAAAAAAGCAAATAAAAATATATCTAAAAAAGTATAAGGATAGTTACATAAGAGAAGGAGGTTAAAAAATTGAAAAACAAAAAAAATAAATCATCTGATGATTTTGAAAGATTAGAAGTTAAAGAAGTTCCATTAAAAAGAAAAACTTTGAAAGATTTAATTGCACCAGCGGGAATTGATGCAACACATGCAAATCATTTAGAAATTATTTCATCTAAAACAAGATATGCAAGAAGTATGATTGTTGCAACAATACCAAGAATGTGTACTTTTCCTGAATTTTTAAGAGGAATGTATACTTTTGGAGATGCCAATATTTCAGTTTTTATAAGTCCAAAGGGAGAAAATTCTTCTCAAACAGAATTGAATAGAACTATAAATGAATTAGAGTCTGAAAGAATTGTTGCTTTAAATAGAGGGGATATAAATAGAGAAAGAATTCTTGAACAAAAAAGGATGGAGGCAGAAGAACTTAGAGATCAAATAGCAGCTGGATTTAATAAATTATATGATTCGTCAATAATATGTACATTATTTGCATATAGTTTACAAGAACTTGATAAATATACGGAATTATTATCATCAGAAATGTCAAAAACATTAATAGATGTAAAACCTGCTTGGGCATTACAAGATGAAGCATTTAAAAGTAATTTACCATTTGCAGAAAATAAATTAAATAAAAAGCATACTTTTGATAGAAATTCTATGTCAACTGTGTTTCCATTTTTTACTTCTGAAGTTGGGCATGAAAAGGGAATACCAATAGGATTTAATGTACAAACTGGATTACCTGTGTTGTTTGATAATTTTAGTCCGTTATTGACTAATTATAATATGGTTATATTTGGTAAATCAGGTGCTGGTAAAGGTGTTACAATCAAGACTTTAACAGCTAGATCATCTGTACTGATGGGAATAGAAAGTTTAGCTTTAGATGCAGAAGGGGAATATGGCGTGGTTGCAGATGCTTTAGGTGGAATAAATGTGACAATAAGTCCTAACTCTTCAACAATAATTAATTTATTTGATTTAGAGCCTGAAATGATAAGAGATGAAATAACAGGAAAAGAAAGAGCTGTTTTAAATGTTGAAAATAAGGTAGAAGATGTTACTCAAGCATTACTAACAATGGCAAGAGGTAGTACAAGAAGTACAGAAGTAAATGAACTTACAAAGCAAATTATTGCTGAAACAGTAGCAGAAGAATATGCCAGATTAGGAATAACAAATGATATAAATAGTTTATATAAGGATGGCAATAGTACTAATTCTTATGATGGAAATTATCTTGGAAGAGAAAAAAAGGAAATGCCAACAATAGGATCTTGGTATAAAAGAATTTTAGAGAATTCTCAAGTAAATCAAAATAGTGATTATAGATTTCATTATAGTTATTTAATAAAAGTTATGAAACAATATATAAGAGAATATAATGGTCAAATGGCATATTTTGACGGTCAATCTACATTTGAATTATTAGAAGGAGTACCATTTATAAATCTTGATATTTCTCAACTTGAAGAAAGATTTGCAAGACCTCTTGCACAACAAATTTTACTTTCTTGGATTTGGGAAAAGTATGTTAAGAAAAATAGTGAAGATAGATCAAAAGCAACCAAGAAAAGAGTTCTTATAGATGAAGCATGGATGTTATTACCATACCCAGAAGCTGTTGATTTTTTGAATACAATGGCTAGACGTGCAAGAAAAAGAAATGTATCTTTAGCGGTTATGTCACAAAAGTTCCAAGACTTTTATGAAAAACCAGAAGTACAAGCTGTTTTAACATCATCTGATACAAAATTATTTTTGGCACAAGATAAATCAGAAATACAATACATAAGAGAAGTATTTAAACTAAGTGAAGGTGAGGCAGACTTTTTAATTACTTGTAATAGAGGAGAAGGACTTTTAAAGGTTGGCAATGATTCCGCAATAATTGCAATACAACCAACTAAAAAGGAATTTGAATTCGTAGAAACTAACTTAAATAATATGAAAAAATAAAAATAAAGGAGGAAAGATGTGAAAAATAGTATTACAAGAATAATTTCAGTTATATTAATATTTATTATTATTAATAGTGTTTTTCTTCCTAAAAAAACATATTCTTCTTATGATGATCAGGTAGGAAAAAGTAAATTAGATGATATGACTATAGACTATGATACATATAAAGAAGATTCTGAAAATGGAAGTTCAAAAGTTGGAAGTAATTCAGAAAAAAAGCCATATAAAATAGAACAGGGAACAACTAATTCATTAATAAAAAATTTAGTAATATTCGGAAATATAATTCCTACATATGTTAGAATTTTTATGTCTTTAGTTGCAAATGCAGATGTTTCTGACACGGATAAAACAGATTATGGAAAAATGTTTACGATACAGAAATTAATCTTTAATAAAATAGCTGTATTTGATATAAATTTTTTTAAGGAAAATAAAAATGATATAGAAGTACAAAAATTCTTAAAAATTGCTGTTGCACAATTTTATTATATGGTTAGAAGTATTGCTATAGTTGCCAGTTTATTGGTTCTAATATATACAGGAATAAGAATGGCTTTAGCATCTATTGCTGTAGATAAGGCAAAATATAAAAAAATGTTAATGGCTTGGTTAGAAGGTTTTTTAATATTAATGTTTTTACCATATATAATGATTGTAATATTAAAAATTAATTCGGTATTACTGGATTTTTGCGAAACAGTATTAAAATCAATTTGTGGAAAAGGAGTACTTACAATAGAAAGTACATTATTTGACAGTTCGACAACTTCAACAGAAAAAGGTTTTTCGATAATAATTCCAACAATTTTGTATTGGATGTTAACATTTTACCAATTAAAATTCTTTTTTATGTATGGAAAGAGACTATTTAGTACAGCGTTTTTAATAGTAATTTCGCCATTAGTTGTTGTTCAAAATATGTTTGATAAAGTTGGAGATGGAGAATCTCAAGCATTTAAAATGTGGATAAATGAATATGCACTAAATGTGTTAATACAGCCATTACATGCATTACTCTATATGGTATTTATGTCTATGGCATGTAATATTGTAAAAGATGTACCAATATTAGCAGTAATATTTTTGTCTGCTTTATCTAGAGGAGAAAGAGTAATTAGGAATATATTTAGAATTAAAAACTCTATAACTGTAGAGAGTATGAAAGATAATTTAGCTGCTAAACAATTATCAAAAATAGGAAGTTAATTATATGAAAGATTTTATAAAAGATATTTTAAATAAAATTAAAGAATTAGGAATAAAAAAAGTTTTGTTAAGAATTTTAATAATAATAATAATTATTATTATTGTAATATTTATCTATTCTATTATAGAAAAGAAACTTTTTAAAAGAGAAGTGGAAAATAATAATTATACAAGTGTAAAAGAATTTGAATCTGTTAGAGAAGTTGCTGTATATTTAGGATGCGATTATATAAAAGAGGAAGAGTTAAAAGACCAGGATTATTCGAAAAAAATTTATTTAAAATTTAATAAAGGATTATACTCTGGTAATGTTAGTAATGAAGAATTCTTTCAAAAACTAGCAATATATACGGCGAATGTTTTAGATTTTTCTAATTTTATATTTATAGATGAATCACAAAATATAACAATTGAGGTTATTTGTGATAAAGAAGAAAAAGTAGTTAAACATATAAAAATAAATGGTGATGCTAATTATTATGCAGATAAAGAGTCAAGGAAAAATCTAGATAGTTTTAAAAATACAAATATATCAGATATTACAATAAATTCTGATATAATAAATAATTTAATAAAAAATAATTGGGTGGAACGAAAAGTTAGTTTTGGTACAAAAGAAAGTTCACTTGATGATTATGATATTTATTTTGATGAAGGAATAAAAGTAAAAAGAATAGGAGATAAAGTTTTTAATGTTGTTTTTACAGAAAGATATTCTAAAGAAATAGTAAATAATCTAAAAGTGGGAGTTAGCTTTGAAAATGTTAAAAAATCTTTAGGGCAACCAATAATAGAAGATTCTTCTATTATTGGTTATAAGGGAGAAAAAATATACATATTTTTTGAAAAAGATGAGGTTTCTATATATAGAGTAGAAGATTCTAAAAATGAGGAATTTTGTAATATAGTTCAACAAATAAAAAATGGTGAAGATATAAGAAAAGTGGCTAGTAATTTAACTGATATATGGTCAGATTATGATGAATATAGTGTTTCAGGTAATCAGATTAATATTACATATTCTTTAAGAGGAGTAAAATTTCAATATAATGTTTCTGATAAACAGGGAATTATATTATATAAAAATTATACAGGTTATGTAGAAAATAATAAAACTTTAACAGAAATATCTAAAGATGAGTTACCAAGTAATATTTATATAGATAAAAATTATGATTTAGTTGTTTTAAAAGAACAGGTGAGAGCTGAATCAAGGAAAAATTATGCATATTATGATTCGCAAAATAAAACACAAACGACAAATGAAATAGTAACAAAATATTCTAATAAATTCTATTATACACAAGTTAATCAAAATGGTGTGAAAATACAAAAATTTATCTGTATAGATAAACAGTATCCAGATTATGAATTAAATTTAAATATAAATTCTTATATGTGGATAGATGATTACAGATATATGTATAGTATAAAAAATGAAGGAATATATATTTTAGACTTAAAAACAAGAAAAACATCAACTGTCGTAGAAGGAAAAGAAAATTTTGATTTTAAAGAATATAATTCAAATGAACTTAAATATGATGATAAAACAATAACTATTAAATAAAAGGAGGGAAAATATGAAAATAAAAAGTAAAATTGAAAAACTAATATTTATAATATGTATTTTCCTTATTTTATTTGGTAGCTTATTTAGTAATAGTATTGTAGAAGCAAAAAAGCAATCAACTAATACAGCTAATACAACTAATACAACAGAACCTAGTAATAAAAGAGATACTACTAAAAATCCTGTAACTAAGGCTGAAGCTGGTGGTTTTATGGCTGAATGGGCAATTAATTTTTATAATCAATATAATAGCGAAACTGTATATGATTGGACAGAAGCTCATAGAGGAGCAGCTTATAATGGACAAAAAGTAGTATCAGGAGAAACATGTAGCCATGATTGTGGAGTTAAACCAATAAATAATATGTATTGTTTTGACTGTGTTGGATGGGTTAGTATGGTTGTACATCAATCAACTGGATTAGATTCACCTAATGTAGCGAGTGGTGCGGGAGGATTTGCAACACCACAAGGACCAGGTGCAGGAACTAATGCATTAGGTTTTTTTGAGAACCTATCAGGAGATACTCCACTTCAGCCAGGGGATATTTTGGTTAATTACGTTACAGGAACTCACGTAATGGTATATGTTGGAAACAATGAAATAATTCATTCTACAGGAGGATATCAAACATTACAACGTACTGGTCTATGGGATTATCAAATGGTAACAAGACTTTCTGATGCTGGACTTGCTGAAATAAACAGATTAAATAAATTAACAACAATTTTTAATGGACAAGGCTCAATATCTGGAACATATAATGGAAATGGAACTGGATCTAGTTCTACAAATGGACCAGCAACAGATGCGTCTGGTAATCAATTTGAATATCAAGGTACAGCAACAGGAGTATTTGGAGCAACTAAATATACTTTTGATTGGGTTGTTGATAAATTAGTAGATATACTAGACTGGTTTGTTGGAATTACAACATATTTAAATAGAATGATATTTATAGGATGGACTGCTGTAGTTGAGAGTTGGATTAATGATTTAATGGAATGGATTACTGGAGAAACAGCAAGTCTTACAATAGAAAAACTTGTAAATAATAAAGTACCAATGTTAGATGTAAATTTCTTTGATTTCTCAACTGCTGGTGGAGTTAAAATAGAAAAAGACAGTGTTATGTATGTAATAAGGGAAAATATAGCAATGTGTTATTACATAATAAGAACAATTTCATTAGTAGGTTTGCTTTTAGTGTTATTGTATTTAGGAGTAAGAATGGCATTTGCGTCAGTAGCAGAGCAAAAAGCAAAATATAAAGAAATGTTAACAAGTTGGGTTGTAAGTTTTCTTATAGTATTTTTTATACATTATTTTATGATAATAATATTAAAGTTAAATAGTGCTTTAATAGATCTAATAAATGCTACTTTAGCAGGAGGGGAAGAGTCACTATATGATTCTGTAAGAGCATCTGCATATGCTATTCAAGCAAGTGTTGGATGGCCAGCACTAATTATGTATGTAGCATTAGTAGTTTTGTTAGTAAAGTTTTTAGTATCATATTTCAAGCGTTTTTTAGTTGTTGGAATATTAACATTTATGGCTCCTATATTAGGAGTATTATATGCAATAGATAAAATAAAAGATAATAAATCACAATCTTTAAGTAATTGGGTAAAAGAATATTCTTTTAACGTATTGATACAAAGTGTACATGCATTATTATATACATTATTTGTTAGTTTAGCATTAAATGTATTAGGTGCGTCAATAAGAAGTGGGGCTATTTCAATATTATTAATAAGCTTTATGTTAGTTGCAGAAGGAATATTTAAAAAGATATTTGGAATAAAATCAGGATCAATGAAAGATATAGTAAAAGTAACAGCAGCATTAGCTGGACCAAAGAATATAGTAAAGGGATTTGCAAAAACAAATATAAAAGCTCTAAAGATGACAGCAAAGCCAATTACAGCTCCTGGAAAAATATATTTATCAAAAGTAAAAGATTATAAAATGTCAGACAAGATAAATAATGTAAAAAAATCATTAGATATGGCGAAGGCTAGTGGAAATACATCAGTAAAAGTAGGAAAGCATGAATATGATTTGAGTGAATTAATGGCTGATGGAGAAAATTTAAACACATATAAAACTGCTAAACAGTTAGTAGAAAAAGACCAAGCATTAAAAACGGAAACAAAGGACCAAGCTAAGCAAATGGTAGGAGAGGCTATTAATACGGTTGCAGCTAAAGCAGAAACTGTAGCAGGTATAGGAATAGCTGTAGTAGACCCAGAGTATGGGGCAGCAATATTGGCGAATGCCCATAAACATAAGATTAATGGAATAAATAATGAAACTAATAAGAACAGAAAATATTATAAGGGAAAAACAAAATTTGTAAAAAATGTAATGACAGCCGGAGCATATAAACATATAAAAAATTTGCAAGGTGAAGCTAATAGAAGAAATCAGAAAATTTTGGATAGTAAAAGAAATACATCACATGAAATAGCGATAAAAAATTCAGAAAAGAAAATACGAAAATTATTAAGTAGATTAAACAATGATCCTAATGTAAACCAAAAGGAATTAAAAGAGCTATATAAAGACATGACTTCAATGGTAACAGAAGATGACGCATATGATGTAATATGTATGATGAAATTAACAAAAGAAAATTCAGTTACGTTAAAAATTATGAAGCATGAAGATTTATATAAAAAAGCTGATTCTGTTGTAAATCAAATAACAGATTTACAATCTTTACATGAAAAAGTAAATGAATTAGCAAGAAGTAATATAAGGCTAGTAGATATAAATAAAGAGGAATTTGAAGAAGGAATAAAAATAGAATTAATAAATACTATTGCAAAAGAAACAGGAAAAAGAAAGAAAGATATACGTAAATCAGATATTGAGCAAAAGCTGAAAGATATGAATATTGAAGATAAGAAAAAATTAGTAAAACAACAAATGTTAAATTCAATGAAATTAACAGAAAGTGCAGAAAAAATAAAAGAAGAATTAGAAGAAGAAAATTCAAATCTTTCATTGGAGAACGTAGAAAAAATAATAGATACAATTGATGAAACAACAGAGTTAAAAATTAATAAAGTACAGTACAAAAAGAATTTTGAGGAAGTTATAAAATCAAAAATAGCAACAGAAGAAAATATAGATGTAAAATCAGTAATAAAAGAACAAATAAATGAACATATTAAAAATATAACAAATAAAGAGTTAGCACATCAAATACAGGTAGCAGGAGGAAGAGAGGGAAGCATGAGGAAAAATAGAAATGTTCAAAAAGATGAATTTATGGAATTAGCAGCAGAACTTACAAAAGTAAGAATACATAGAGCAGAATTGAGGGGAGTAAATGAAAATGAGTAATATTAAAAAGGTAATGAAAAAATCAATTATACTAATACTAGTATTTATAATATTATTTAATATGAATCTACCAATAATTTCTAATGCTACAGTTGACCTAGATGATGATTTTGAAAGTGTAAATAATACTTGGGAAAACGCTGGAGGAGCTATTATAGACGGTATAGTAGGGGTATTAACATGGGTATTTAGAGCTCCTGCTGCAGCAAGTTTTATGTTGATGCATACTTTAGCAACTCAATTGTGTGGGATTGATGGAAATGGAGTTGTATTAACTGCTGAAGATATTATATTTACAGGTAGTTCTAGATCACAACAAGCTTCAATTATTAATATAAACTTTTTTGATTTTAAGGGAAGTGGTGCAAAAGATAATGTAGTTTTAAATTTTAGACTTGGAGTTGCTAAATGGTATTATGCATTAAGAAATATTTCTATTGTATTATCTTTAGCAGTACTTGTATATATAGGAATAAGAATGGCAATTTCATCAGTTGCATCAGATAAAGCAATGTACAAAACTATGTTAGTAAATTGGACAATGGGATTTGCAATATTATTTTTGCTTCATTATTTCATAGTGTTAGTAATAAATGCAAACAATGGACTGGTAGATTTAATATACAATATTAGTGGAATGAATAATTCTGGAATAATAGAGGATTATATGGGAGAATTAATGAAAGGATGCTTTAGTCCTATGTTTATAAAGGGGATAGGTTCATTAATATTGTATATGATATTAGTAGGTACTACATTAGCATTATTTATTATGTATATGAAACGTTTATTTACAATAGGTTTTTTAATTGTAATTTCTCCATTAATAACAGTTACTTACTCAATAGACAAATTAGGAGATGGAAAATCACAAGCATTAGATACGTGGTTAAAGGAATTTGTTTATAATGTTTTAATACAACCATTTCATTGTATTATATATTTAGTTTTTGTTTCAACTGCTGTAAATGCATTAAATAATTCACATTCTTTATCAGGATTAATATTTGTAATATTATCAGTATTATTTATATTTAAAGCAGAAGATATTGTAAAGAAAATATTTGGATTTGAAAAAGCAAGTAGTGTTGGCGGAATGGTAGCTGCAGGTGCAATTGCGGCTAACGGTTTAGGTAAGTTAGGTTCTTCTGCTAAAGCAGCAGGAAAAGTTGCATCAAAATCAGGTGGAACTTCAGCAGGAGGAATACAACGTAAATCAATTCCTAGTGGAGGAACAAGCTCTACAAACAATAACACTTCAACTGGAAATAAAGCAAGTAGTAAAAATACTAATAAATCTGCTGGAAAGCAAAATGGAGGAAGTACAGGAGGTACTTCTGCTAATACTGGAAGTACAAAGGGAAGTTCATCTGGAAGTTCAGGTACTTCATCAAGTTCTTCTGCAAATGATAAAAAAACATCGGCATTTGCTAAGGCATTTAATGATATAAAAGACAATGTAAAAGAAAATATAAATGAAATTAGCGCAGATAAAAAAGGAGCAGCCTTAAATTTAGGAAAACAGGCTATTTTAAAAGGAGTGGCTACTACTGCTAAATTAGCACCAAAACTTGCTATGGGAGCTATGGTTGCTGGTGCAACAGGAAATGGTATGAATGGTATTATTGCAGGATATTCTATGAAAGGTGGAAAATTTTCTAATAAAATAGCGTCTCTTGCAGATGAAGATTCACAAGATTTAAAATCAAAATTACAAGAAAAAAGAGTTGCTGCAGCATACGAAAAATACAGATTAGCAAATAGTGATTTATCAGATGATGAGTTGTATAATAAATCAGCAGATTTACTTGAAGCGGATATAGATATGCTTTCTGATAAAAATGAAATTGAATTAGCTAAACAATTACAAAAAATGAAAGATAATTTTGTTAGCAGGGGAATGAAAAATGCTGATAAAAAAGTAATGAGAAAGATAGAAGGTATACAAGCAGGAAATGTGAAAAACAGTATTAGTATAAAATTAGATAATATAGAAAATGCTGTTAAGGATTTTAAAACTCAAAATACAGCTATGGCAGATTCTGCTATAATAAATATGTCAAAAGATATGATGGCTGATATAGAAAAAGCAAAAAGTAATAATGAAAAATATCTTAAATCGAAAGATTATTTAGAACTAGATAAAGAAAAACAAGATTTGGCTAAAAAGATATTTAAGTCTAAAGAAGTATTAGATGCAATAGGTAATGTAAATAAAGATGTTATAAATAAAGAAATTGAAGATGCTATAGAAAGAGGATTAGAAAAGAACAATTAACTATTATTGGAGGTGAATTATGGCTGAAGATAAAAAGAGGAAACAAGATGAGTCTGATGAACTAAAAGAACAGCAAAAAAAGAAAAAAAAGGAAGCGGAAGAAGAAGCAGAGGAAGAGGAAAGAAAAAAAAGAGCGAAAAGACCATTAACTGAAGAAGATGATGAAAATCTAGAAGAAGATGAAGAAGAAGAAAAAAAAGATGATGATGACGACAATGATAACGACGATGATGATGACGATGATGATGACGATGATGATAATGATAATGATGACGATGATAATGATGACAATGACGATGATAATGACGATAACAAAGACAATAAAGATGATAAGGACAAAAATAGAGATGACAGCAATAAAGAGGATAAAACAGATACGAAATCTTCAAATGAATCTGGAAATGAATCTTCTAATGGCTCATCGGGTAATGAAGGTTCATCAACGGGAGAAAGTTCATCAACAGGTGAAGGTGCATCAACAGGTGAAAGTGCATCAACAGGTGAAAGTGCATCAACAGGTGAAAGTGCATCAATAGGTGAAAGTGCATCAGACGGAGAAAGTGCAGCAGCAGGTGAAGGAACAGCAGCAGGTGAGGGAACAGCAGCAGGTGAGGGAACAGCAGCAGGTGAAGGAGCAGCAGCAGGTGAAGGAGCAGCAGCAGGTGAAGGAGCAGCAGCAGGAACTGGAGCGGCAGCCGGAGAAGGTGCAGCAGCAGGAACTGGAGCAGCAGTCGGTGAAGGTGCAGCAGCAGGAACTGGAGCAGCTGCAGGAACCCGGAGCAGGAGCTGCTGGAGCTAGTGCAGGAGCTGGCGCAGCCGCTGGAGTAGGAGCAGCCGCAGCCGCTGCATGGCCAGTATTAATTGTAATATTAGTAATAATTGTAATAATTATAATTATTATGATTGTTGTTGGTATTGTATTTTTCTTTAATACAATGCCAGGTATGGTTGTTGGAAAAATAGGAGAGGGAATTAATAATTTTAGAAAGGGAGTAGAAGACTTTTTTAATGGTGAGAATGCAGCACAAATTCTCGTAGATAAAAGTCAAATAAATAATGCTGCAGAATATTTAGAAACAATGGGATACGACCTTGAAGGTTATGGATTTTTAGATAATTCTACAAAACAAAAAGCATCAGTTGAAGTGGTTGTTGATAGTACATGGGCAGATTTAAAAGAATGGTGGACAAGCTCAAATGTTAATGATGTTGATGGTTTAGCATTAAGTAATTTTAGTTTTAAAACCGCAGAGGAGAGAAAAAAAGAAGATTCTTCTAAAACTTATGCTGAAGTACGTTTAGGTAAAAAGTTTAGTAAAGACGTTTTAGATAATGCTTACACTGTTAATAGTGGTGATAAGATAGATGCAGTAAAAAATAAAATTGAGGATATAAAATCAAATATATTATTAATTAGAGATGAAGAAGGAAATTTACGTTTTGTTCGTTCTAAATATTTAGCAATGTATTTATCAGCAGAAAATGCAATTTATTTAGTCCGTAATCAACACCAAAATATAGGACAAAGAGCAGCAAATCTAATTGGTTTAAATGACCCTGAGAAAGGTTCAGGATTAATATATTTTGTTAATAAGGGTGACAAAAATATAGATGATTATGTAAAGAATGGTAGTAGCAGTGGAGTAGATTTCGTAAGTGAAGATGGATTGTTTAATACTGATAAGGTAAAAATATCTAGAAATAATAAAAGAATGGTAATAAAGAACTCAAATGATGGACTATTTACTTCTTCAGATTATTCTTATAATATGGATGGATGGTCAAGTAAATATGGTGTACCACTACAATTGTCGCTAGCTTTACATTTATCAAGTTTAGCTCCGGATTTTGCATATAAAGTTGCAGAAAGAGGAATGGGAGAAACAGCAGTAGAAATGGCATTAATTAAAAGTAAAGATTCTTCTGTAAGTAAAAAATTATATATAGATTTAGGAAATGGAAAAAATTATTATAATGTTGTTTTAGATATTAATAATACTGCTAGTCAACATACAACAAAATTGTGTATTTTAGGCAATGGAGTTTCTATAAAAGATATAGATGCTAATAATATTCCAGATAATGTTGTTGAAGCAATAACAATAGCAAATGGTGATAAACAAGATGCATTTGATTTTTTAGTGGCATATATGAATTTGGATATTAATGTAAGTGACTTTACAAAATATGTACCATTAATATTATCTGTTTCAGATCATTGGTATCAAGATATATCATTTAAGGATTGTTATGAATGGATTGACGGTGGTAATTCTACTACATATGGTGATTATGTTGCTAAAGATACAGATAATGATTTAATAAAAGAAGCGGCTAAAGAAGGACTAATAGCAGTAGAAGAATCTTCAGGTACAGGATCATTAAAGCAAATTGCTGATGCAAAAAAAGTAGGAGAAGCTGGGGAATGGATTACTAATTTAATTGATAATAATGAATATTATAAATATGATGGAATTGGTAAATCAGATAAAAAATCAAAAATTGATTTTTCAAACACAGCCGTAGATGCCATTGCTATGCTAGAACAAATACAAGGTGAAGATGCACAAGCAATTATTCGTATGTTTAAAGAGCTTATGGCAAAGTATAAAATACATTTTTATGAAGCAGATGGGACTAAAGAAAAGAAAGAATTGTTTGCTAAAGTTATAAAAGATTATAATGGAAAATTGTTAACAGATGGAGAAGATTGTGTATATAAAGCTGAAATAAAACCAGCTCAAACAGGATTCGAAGTTGGGAAAATTGTACAATCACCATGTAAAGGAGAGATTACATATAGAACTGATGATGCAGTTTGTATTGAAATAAATGAACCTAAAAAAACATATAATAAATATACAATTTTAATTTCAGGATTTAAAGTTGATGAGGATATGTCTGTAGGTTCCAAATTAGATGAAGGAACAGAGCTAGGTACAACTATAAAACAAGATTTAAAATTGGTATTAAGAGACGAGAATGGTGCTATTGTAAAAAATAATTATGTTATTTCAAAAGAAGAAGAAACAACAAATCAAGATGGAGAAGATACAGTAATTTTAGATCCAATAGACAGTCAAACAGCTCAAACATATGGATATACAACAGAAGAATTAAATACAATATATGCTGTTGTTGCTCATGAAGGTGGATTGTTAGGAACAAATGAAGCTCTTGCAATAACATCATCAATGATGTTTAGAGTTATTCATGATGGTACAAAAACTTCTGATGGAGTACATTATAATGCATATAAAGCAGCTACGGCTGATAATGCATATGAGTCTTATTTAAAAGGATATTATTTGAATTATTTGCCTGGTGGAGAAGACTATTCAGCTGTTTCTCAACAGTTAAAAAGCGCAGTTAATGCAGTTTTGAGTAAGACATCTATAAGTGAATTACCATATAAATATTATTTCTTTCTTGGACAGTATTGTGAACAAGAAGCTAAAAGTAATTGTAAAAGTGGAACATCACCTGTTCAAATCACACCAAATGGAAACTGGTTTTATAATAATGATGTTAGTGCAGAGTGGGTAAGGTAGATATAGTTATTATCATATAAGAGAGGTATTATAAATGAATAATAAGAAAATAAGAAATGTATTAGTTATCTCAATGGCTGTTATATTAGCTATTATACTAGTTATAATAATGTTTTTAAAAGATATTAAAAATATTAAGGAAGATAATACTACAGAAATTGAACAAAATCAAAGTAATGTTATTGGAGATCAATCAGTAAATGGTAGTGATATATCAACAAAAGAAGATGAAGCTAAAATAGAAGAATTAAAAGAGCTTTCAGAAGCTGAAAGAATAAAATCATATCTAGGAACGTATTTTAAGCATTTGGAAAATAAAGAGTATAACTCTGCATATACATTATTATATTCTAAATATAAACAAAATTATTTTCCTACATTAGATGATTATAAAAAATATATAGATCAAGAAAAATTGCCAGATATGCTTGCAATAGAGTATGCAAGTATATATACTCAAGGGAAAAATTATATAGTAAAAGTCAGAATAGGAAATATGTTAGATAGAGCAGAAGTAAAGAAAGAAAAAACATATATAATTCAAGAAAATGATTATAATGATTATTATTTATCATTTAAAAAGTAAAGGAGGAAGAAATGTTTTTAGATTTTAGAGTAAAGATATACAATTTTTTTAAAAGAAATAAAGTAAAAATATTTATTGCAATTATAATTATAGCAATAATAGTGGGGATAAATATTTATTTAGGAAAAAAACAAGCAAATCAACCTCCTTCTACAAGTTATGAACCACACACACCAATAATATCAGGTAGCGAAGTAAAGTCTGAAAAGACAAAAGCAACTATTGATGAAACTATAAAAAACTATATGGATAAATGTAATACAAAGAAATATGAAGATGCTTATAATATGATTTCTAGCGAATGCAAAGAAGCAAAATTTAATAATAATATAGAGATATTTAAGAAGTATATTGATTATATTTTTGACGGAGATAAAATATATAATATACAAGATTATTCTAATAAAGATAATATATATGTATATAAAGTTACAATATCAGAAGATATTTTGGCTACTGGTATGAATACTGAAAAATCTGATATAACATATGATGAAATGATTGTACTTGATAAACAAAAAGATAATTCTATGAAATTAAGTGTAGCTGGATTTATTTCTAAGGAGGACTTAAATTATATTGCAGAAGATGAATTTATGAAAATAACTGTAGAAGAAAAATTAACATATTATGATAAAGTTACATATAAAGTAAAAATAAAAAATAAAACATCTTATGCAATTGTAATAGCTAAAGATCAAGAAAAAGATACATGTGGAATCTCATTAAAAAATAGTGATTCTAGAGCAATTATATTAGATCAATATGCTAATACAGAAAAAGCAGTAAGAGGTAAAGAAGAAAAGACTTTTGAATTATCATTTACAAAATATTTTGATGAAGAATCAGATATACAAAAATTAACCTTTAATAAAATTAGAGTATTGCAAGAGTATACTGGTATAGAAACCAAATGGGAAGATGAATTGGCAAAAGCGGTAAAAACATATAGTTCAACTTTAAATATAAAATAATAAAAATAAAAACTTATTTATTAAATGAAATACAAATTCGTTTATAGATAAGTTTTTATTTTTTTAGTAATACTGAAAAAGAATATGAATATATTTTAATAGGTGATTTTATGAAATTAGGTATTTGCTTAGCAGGGGGAGGAGTAAAAGGAGCAGCACATATAGGAGCAATAAAAGCATTAGAAGAAAATAATATAAAATTTCAATATATATCTGGAACGTCATCTGGAAGTATAGTTGCAGCATTATATGCCAGTGGATATACAACAGATGAAATATATAAGATTTTTAAAAAATATTGTAAAAAAATAAAATATATAGATATTAAAAATATATTCAAATGTGTTTTTGGTATTATTTTTACAGGAAAAATAATAATAGATGGATTAAATTCAGGAAAACAAATTGAAAAATTAATAAATAAAGTATGTATAAAAAAGAATATAGAAAACATACAAGATATTAAAATGCCACTTATTATTCCAAGTGTTGATATGTATAATGGTAAATTATATTGTTTTACTTCAAAAATGGATAGAAAATCATTTTCAGATGAAATAGAATACATTAATGATATAAATATTGGAAAAGCAGTAAGAGCAAGTTGTAGTTATCCAGTTGTTTTTTCTCCATGTGACTATAAAGATACCAAATTATTAGATGGTGGAATTAGAGAAAATGTGCCATGGAAAGAAACTAAGGATATAGGGGCAGATAAAGTATTAAGTTTTGTTTTTGAAAATGATGTAGATGAAAAGTGTTGTAAAAATTTTATAGATGTAGCTGATAGATCAATTCAGTTATTATGTAGAGAGTTATCTAATTATGAATTAGATGGAGTTGATTATATGGTAAAATTTAAAAGTAAAAAAACATCATTATTAGATATGAGTAAAATTGATGAACTATATGAGTTAGGTTATAATCAAACAATAAAGAATATAGAAAATATTAAAAATTTAATAAAAATAATATAAATAAAACGGATTAGGTTTTAACTCTAATCCGCTTTTATAAAATAAATATTTAATTATTCTGTAATTTTTGTTTTTTCATTTTGGAAATCTATAGTTTCATTTTCTTTTTCTGTTGTACCGTCTGCAACAATTTTAAGTGAACCCTCTGGCTGTGTTCCCGAACCGCCACCTGAAGCTTCCACCTTTTTATATACATATTTAAAATTCTTGAATACAACACCTGCTCCAAGTAAAAAGTCATTAGGTGTATTGCTGTTAATTCCTGATTTTCTCATGTCTTTTTTCTCCCTTCCATTCTTTAACTTTTAGATTAATTGTCATGCTTTTTAAGTCCATATTCTCATTCCGAACAGGAAGAGCATTTGCATAAAAAATAGCCACCACTGAACCGCTGTCAGTAGTGACCAATTTCCCTGATGTCTCATCAAACAATTTTTTTATTTTTTCTTTGTCCTGCTCTAATTCCAAAGCAGTACTCCTTGTAAAGCCTGACATAATGAATGTGGATTCACACATGCCGTCTTCACTTAAAGGCTCTACTTCCTGATAATCTCCAACCCAATAAGGATAAACCATATCAGAAGTCCATTCTAAATATTCATAATTGATGCCTGCTTCAGAAAGCAGATTATCTATGATGCCTAATACTTCAATCGTCACATCTTCACCTCAATCATTTAATTTATTGCTGAATATTTGTTCCGCTCTCTTGATGATTTGTGTCTTTTTATCATCAAAAGCTTTCAGCAACGTGTGATGCGGCTTCTTGCCATTTGTTTTATAGAAAGCTTTTCCGTTCTTGCCATATACAATAACAACCTTTCCGTTAAATGTAGGCTTCTTTTTTCCTTTATAGCTGTCTACAGGAATATACCAAGGTGTTTTTCTTCCATCATGATTAACAGC
>ERZ827168.2731-NODE-2731-length-19701-cov-3.529573_pt1 | contig 19701 bp, 13 predicted proteins | sample MGYA00519868_ERZ827168 | MGnify/ENA primary metagenome ERZ827168 (study PRJEB31778, sample SAMEA3449271) | human gut metagenome | biome: human gut; feature: human-associated habitat; material: faeces | place: United Kingdom | collected 2010/2012 ...
CGTAAACTACAACATCTTCTCCGTCGGGTGTCTGTCCCCATACATGTTTTTCCAAAGTAAATACCTCCTGTCAAATCGGTTTTGGGCAGTATTCTGCCAAGTTAGATTTATTATAGCAAAAGATAGCTGCATTACTATGTAAAGTAGTTGATTTTTTTGTATCATTTTTTTGCCTAGAAAGATCAGATGCAAAAAGATATATAAAAATTTGTAAAAAAAACAAAAATTTGATATCCGAAGGAGGGAATTCTGTTTTATGATACAAAATAAAAATAGAAAACTGTGCGCTGGATTGTGCATGCAAAAAGGAGGAAAATACATATGAAATATTATTGTAATCCACTAAATGTGGATTATCGCTATCAGTTTAACCAACAGGTTATGCCAGGCATGGGCGAGGGCGCAATCGAAGTATCCCGAGAAGCGGCTGATCCATCTATGATTTGTTTTAAGGGGAAATATTATATTTTTGCATCCATGACGCTAGGGGTGTGGGTATCGGAAGATATGGCAAACTGGGAAGCAAAACGTTTGCCGGATAATTTGCCATTTTATGATTATGCACCAGATGTCAGAGTCATCGGGGATTATGTATATTTTTCAGCATCCAAAAGAGGAGAACCTTGCAATTTTTATCGTACAAAGAATATTGAGGAAGGTCCTTATGAGGAAATCAAAGGAACGTTTGATTTCTGGGATCCAAACCTTTTTGTAGATGATGATGGAAAAGTATATTTTTATTGGGGATGTGCCAATATGACGCCAATCTGGGGCGTGGAAATGGATCCGGAGACGATGCAGCCAAAGACGGAGCGAATCGAACTTGTGCATGGTAATTGGAGTGAAAATGGTTATGAAGTCTGTGGAGAAGACCATTGCGACCTGCCTTTGGAAGACGATGCTTTGGAAGCAAAATATCGTGGATTCATGCAGATGCAAGGAATGGATCCGGACAATCTGCCACCACAGATGCAGGGTATGGCAATTATGTTAAAGGGTTATGTCAGCGGTCGCCCATATATCGAGGGTGCATGGATGGATAAACACGATGGTAAATATTATCTCCAATATGCCTGTCCTGGTGCACAGTATAATGTGTATGCGGATGGCGTTTATGTATCGGATTCTCCGCTGGGACCTTTCAAATTGGCACAGAATAATCCGTATTCTTACAAACCAGGCGGATTTATTCCGGGAGCAGGACATGGTTCGACTATGCGTGATCAAAACGACAACCTTTGGCATACATCTACCATGCGCATCAGTATGAATCATAATTTTGAACGTCGTGTCGGTGTCTGGCCGGCAGGATTTGATGCAGATGGTGAACTTTTCTGTAACCAGAGATATGGTGATTGGCCGCTTGCGGTAACCAGTGAAAAGCAGAATCCGACCCGGAGTGGATGCTTTTAAGTTATGGCAAAAATGCAACAGCGTCATCTGCGGAAGATGGCAAGGGAGCAGATAAGATTGCCGATGAAAATGTCCGTACCTGGTGGAGAGCAGCAAGTGAAAATCCGGGTGAATGGGTACAGTTAGATTTGGGCGAGACTATGGATGTACGCGCGATACAGATCAACTTTGCAGATGATAAGATTGAGATTCCGGTTCCGGGAGAATTGCGAGGCAATCAGACCGGAAAGCGTTATATTGAGGAGCGTGATCTGATCACACGCTGGATTTTGGAAGGTTCTTTGGATGGCAAAGATTACTTTGTGATCGAGGATAAGTCTGCTGCCACAACCAATCTGCCACACGATCTTGTGGTAAGAGAAGATGGCATGCAGGTACGTTTCCTAAAACTGACTGTTTTGGAAGTGCCTTATGATCAGAAAGCCTGCATCAGCGGACTTCGCGTCTTTGGTAAGGGGAATGGCCAGGCACCAAAGACCCCTGCATTTGCAGCAAAACGTGAGGCTGACCGCAGATACATGAAAGTTACGATCGAGAGTCCTAGTGATGATGTCGTAGGTTACAACATCCTCTGGGGACATAAGGCAGACAAGTTATATCATAGTTATATGGTATTTGGCGTGACCGAGAAAGAGATTAAGGCACTTGTTACCACACAGGATTACTTTGTCCGCGTGGATGCTTTCAATGAAAATGGCATTACGGAAGGTCAGGTTATTGCTTTAGCGTAGCTTCCATAAAACCTTTCTAAATAGTGAAACCCTCCCGGGAGTCGTAAGACATGGGAGGGTTTTGCTATCTTGATATATTTAATTTTCTGTCGCTTCGGAGGACTTGTCCTTCTCATCAAGAAAGATGAGTTTGATATCGTAGATCCACAAGACAAGAGTCAAGGCATTGACGACCACAGAAATAGAACCACCTATACTAGGTATGTTGTTTAAAACAAATGCCAGCACAAGGATAATTCCCATGACCATCGGTATCATTCTCTTTTCAACTTTGTAGAGTATCACGATACGGTAAAGCATATATAATAGGAAGATGACGATTTGAATCTTGGATACTATATCGTATGGTGTCAACAATGTGTTGTCTTTCGCGGCAACCTGTGCTGTCGTTAATAAAACAATAGCACCAAAAATCTGTACGACAATATCCGAAATCGTGTAAATCCACCAAAATAGTTTCGCTTTGTTTTGTAAGTTCATATATGCGCCTCCGTTAATCTATAAAATGGTTTTTCTGTTACGATAAGAAAGCAACCAACAGTCAACCAGCATAAATGTAACAAGAAAGATTGTTCCAAATGCTGTATTTACAGGTCTGCAGAAGGTTCCAATCACAGCAACCACAAGCATAGCCGCATAAACGATACTTAAATGAGCCCAAAATACTTTCGGCGAACAAGTCATTGCCTTTATTTTCCACTGACAAAACAAGTGGACAATCAGATTAATTAGGATAAGCGGAGTCAGCCAGTTTGGGTACTTAAAAGAGAAAATCTCCCATTCAATATAGAAAATCATCCATATATATATGATCGCCTCACATATACTTTCAATTCGTAGAACTATTTTTTTTGGCTTCATAAAACCCTCCTATTGTGAACCAAAGGAAACAGATGAACCATTGCCGTCAGGCATTGGAGCTACATACATAATGATGCCTTTGCCTGATTTTTTTACCTGAGCAATCTGTGCCTGATATCCAACAATTGCGACGCTGGCAACATAAAGACTAGCACTGCACGCTTGACTTATAATTGCATGAGCTGCTGCAAGAAAAGGTATGATACCAGCTAATGTACAGCCAATGCCAACCTTGCCAAGAGCATTATATAGATCATTGGCTTCCGTTGATGTCATATAAACAAGTACCATTCCTGTTGCCCAGACAACGACTTTGCTTTGTCCTTTGGCTCTGGCGCTTGCGCGTGCACCTTTCATATTGGAAGATTGAGTGTCTGTATATAATGTTACAGAGTAGTCATCTGTAATAGTAGCCCCTTGCGATATAACCATTTCATTAATTAATTCGACATTTTTTTGTACAAAGTTAATGGTTGATTGGCTATATCCTTCTGAATAGGATTTTATGCTATCAAAAGACATTGTTCCATCAACATTTCTGGAAAAGTATTTTTCGATGCCATCTAATTGTAATGTTTCTGAAGTTGTTTTTTTTGCTGGCGCTGCCATAGTACTAATGCTAGAAGATGCAATTATAGTAACAAATAATACAATTGCCAATGCTTTTTTAACCAATTTTTTCATAGTAAAATACCTCCTTTGTGATTTAGCCCAATGTTTTTAACCATTCAATAATTTTTTTCATATCATCAAAACTTAATAGCATGATAATCACCTCTTAAAATAGGTATATCATGCTGTATTTGGGGAAAACAACAGAAGCATAACAAGCGGTCGAAATAAAAAACGAACGGTCATTACAAGATGATATCTACTATAAAAATGTGATTTGTAGAATCAAAATTTATGGTTCCATTATAATGAGTCACAATATCTTTTATATTCTGGATGCCAAATCCGTGGTGTTTTGTATCTGATTTAGAAGTGAATGTTCCTAAATGTTCAATGTCAATAGACTCTTCAATCGGATTTTCACAATGTATGATCAAATGCGATTGATAGGTGCGGAAGGCTAATGTTACCGTCAAATGAGAGGATGCCTGCTGACAGTACTCCATGGCATTTTCTAGTAAATTTGCAATAATGAATCAACTAGAATATAGTCAAAAAGTAGGAATACCATGGGGAATGTCTGAAGCGGCATTTAATTTAAAAGATTTGCAAGGAAATTATCAATATAAAGCATTTGGAATTCCATGGTTAGGGCTAAAAAGAGGATTAGAAGATGATATTGTAATTTCAAGTTATGGAACTATATTAGCAATTTCAGATGTTCCAAATGAAGTTGTTCAAAATTTAAAAATATTAGAAAAAGAAGGAATGAAAGGAAAATATGGCTTTTATGAATCAATAGATTATACACCTGAAAGATTAGAAAAAGGAAAAAAATCTGAACCAGTAAAAACATATATGGCACATCATCAAGCATTAATACTACTTTCATTAAATAATTACTTCAATAATCAGATATTCCAGAAAAGATTTTCACAAAATGCAGAGATAGAGGCAGTAAATATATTATTACAAGAAAGAATGCCTGAAACATTTATAATAACAAAGGAAAATAAACAAAAGCCAGAAAAAATTAAATATAAAGATTATGAAAATTATAGTGTTAGACAATATAACAAAATTGATAATAGAATTATAAGAGGAAATTTAATAGGAAATGAAAAATATACAATTGCAATAAATCAAAATGGAGAAGGGGTAAGTAAATTTGGAGATAATTATATAAATAGATATAAAAGAACAGCAGATTATCCACAAGGAATTTTTATATGTGTTAAAGATGTAAAAAATAATGAAATAGAATATATGACAGGAAACAAAAATTGTAATAAATATGTTATAAATTTTGCACCAGATAAAAGTCAATTTGAAAAAGAAAAAAATCAATTAAAAAGTAGATTGTCAATTATAACAGATGCAAATGAGCCTGTTGAAATAAGAAGAGTTGAATTAGAAAACTTATCACAAGAAGAAAAAATATTAGAGGTTGTATGTTATTTTGAGCCAGTACTTTCAAGAAAAGAACAAGATTATGCACATCAAGCTTTTAATAATTTATTTTTAGAATATGAATATGATGATGTGAATGATACAATGGTTGTCAAAAGAAGAAAAAGAGGAAAAAATGAACAAAATTTATATTTAATTGCAAAATTACAAACAGATATAGAAAAAATTGGTGAAACAGAATATGAAATAAGTAAAGAAAAATTTATAGGAAGAAATAATTTAGATATACCAGAGGCAATAAGAAATTCAATCCCATTATCAAAGAAGATAGGACTTACAACTGAAGGAATTGTAGCTTTAAAAAATACAATAAAAATATTACCAGAATCAAAAGGATATATAGATTTTTTAATATCTGTAGAATATGAAAAAGAAATGGCAGAAAAAAATATTAATAAATATAGTATTACAGAAAATGTTACAAAAGAATTTGAAATAGTAAGAGCAAAAACAGATGCAGAATTAAGATATTTAGAAATGAAAGGTAGAAATATTGATATATATCAAACAATAGCATCATATATAATATTTGACACACCATTTCATAAAAAAATCAAAAATAAATCTTGCCAATATAATCAATGTGATTTATGGAAATATGGTATTTCAGGAGATTTGCCAATAATCACAATAACTATAAAATATTTGAATGATGTATATGTAATAAAAGAAGTTTTAAAAATGTATGAATATCTCCGTACTAAGAATTTAAAGACAGAATTAGTAATTATAGATGAAGAAAAATATAGTTATGAAAATTATCTAAAAAATGAAATAGAAAATGCTATTCAAAACAGTCAATTAGCATATTTGAAAAATATATTTGGAGGTATATTTACTTTATCAAGAGCAGAAATGAATCAACAAGATTTAGAAATGATAAAATTTATATCAATTTTTGTTATTGATGCACATCTAGGAAACTTAGAAAATATTATTAAAGACAAGGAAACAGAAATAATTGATAATTATAAAATTGTAGAACAAAATATGATTTCTGAAAACATTGAAGATGATTCAAATGAAATTGATTTATTAGCAAATACTGATGAATTAAAGTATTATAATGGATATGGAGCATTTTCAAAAGATGGAAAAGAGTATATTATAAAAATTAATAAAAATCAAAAAACACCAACAACATGGAGTCATATTATTGCAAATGAAAAGTTTGGAACATGTGTTACAGAATCTAATGGAGGATATACTTGGTATAAAAATAGTAGGTTAAATAGAGTATCGAGCTGGGATAATAGTATCATAATAAATATTCCATCAGAAATAATTTATTTACAAGATGAAGAAAATGGAAAGACATGGACACCAACAGCAATGGTAAAACCTGATGATAAAAATTATAACACGATTTTCGGATTTGGATATGCAAAATTTGTTCATTGTAGTGATAATATAATGCAAGAATTAGAAGTATATGTACCAATAAATGAATCTGCAAAAATAAATGTTTTAACATTAACAAATAATGCTCCAAAAAAGAAAAAAATAAGAATTATTTATTATATAAAACCAGTAATAGGTGAAGATGAGATAAAATCTGATGGAAAAATATCTTTAGAATATAAAGAAAATAATAATATGATTATAGCAAGGAAAATATACAATTCAGATGAATTAAATAATATTGTTTATATATCTAGTAGCGAAAAAATAAAATCATATACAGGAGATAAAACAAAATTTTTAGGAGACGGAGGATTAGAAAATCCTGATGGTTTAAAAACAATTAGGTTAGATAATAATGATGCATTAGGTAAAAAAACATGTATTGCAATAGAATTAAATGTTGAAATTGAAAGTTTTTCTAATAAAAAAGTCTCAATAATTTTAGGAGCAGAAGAAAATGTTGATATTGCAACAGATGTAGCATATAGATATTCAAATCTTCAAAATTGTAAAACAGAATTACAAAATGTAAAAAATAAATGGAATGAATTATTAGGAAAAGTAAAAGTAAATACACCATATGAATCACTTAATATAATATTAAATGGATGGACTATGTATCAAACAATATCAAGTAGAATTCTAGGAAAAACAGGATTTTACCAATCTGGTGGAGCTTATGGATTTAGAGATCAACTCCAAGATGCTTTTTCAACAAGATATATAGATTCGCAAATATTGTATAATCAAATATTAAAGCATAGTAGACATCAATTCATAGAAGGAGATGTAGAACATTGGTGGCATGATGAAAATGATAGAGGAATAAGAACAAGATTTTCAGATGATTTATTATGGCTTCCATATGCAGTTATTAAATATATAAATTTCACAGGAGATTATGAAATATTAAATAAAAAGACAACATATCTGCAAGGTGAAGAATTAAAAGAAAATGAAAACGAAAAATATAATAAATATATTTCTAGTAATATTGAAGAAAGTATATATGAACATTGCAAAAAAGCAATAAAAAGAGCATGTAATTTTGGTGAAAATGGATTGCCTAAAATAGGAATTGGAGATTGGAATGATGGTTTTAGTAATATAGGAACAGAAGGAAAAGGTGAGAGTGTATGGCTGGGATTTTTCTTGTATATAATTTTAAAAGAATTTTCAAAGTTAATAAAACAATGTAAACAAGAAGAAATAGAGACAAGTAATTGGTATGAAAATATTGCAGAAAAACTAAAAGAAAACTTGAATGAAAATGCATGGGATGGAAAATGGTATAAAAGAGCTTTTGCAGATAATGGTGATATATATGGAAGTATGGAAAATGAAGAATGTAAAATAGATAGTATAGCACAAAGTTGGAGTGTTATATCTGGTGCTGGAGATATAGAGAAAAAAGAAAGTGCAATGAAGAGTTTAGAAAATCATTTGGTAGATAATGAAAATGGATTAATAAAATTGCTAGATCCGGCATTTGATAAAAGTAAATTAGAACCAGGATATATAAAATCATATATACCAGGTGTTAGAGAAAATGGTGGACAATATACTCATGCAGCTGTATGGTCAATTATAGCAGAAGCAATATTAGGTGATGGAAATAAAGCTGTTGAATGGTATAAAATGATAAATCCAATAGAACATTCAAGAACTAAAAAGGAAGCAAATAGATATAAAGTTGAACCATATGTAATGCCAGCAGATATATATGGAAACCAAAATTTACTTGGACAAGGAGGTTGGACTTGGTATACAGGTTCTAGTGGATGGTATTATACTGCAGGAATTGAATATATATTAGGTTTAAAAATATATCATAATGTTTTGAGTATAAATCCATGTATTCAAAAAGAATGGGATGGATATAGCATACAATTTAAATATAAAGAGAGTATTTATAATATAAATGTAAAAAATATTTCAAAAGTGTGTACAGGTGTAAAAATGGTTGAATTAAATGGAATTGAAATTGAAAATAAAATTTTATTAGATGGTTCTGGAAAAATTTTTAATGTAGAGGTAAAAATGTAATTATAAGTAAAACTTATAATGTTTATAAATAATTGTAATTGTAGCTTATATTGACAAAATAAGTAAATACAAGTATAATAAATTATGTAAAGGACAAGTCCTTTATCCACTGTAAAAAGTGGAACGTAATATTCATTCATGTATGGAGGAAAAAAACATGACTAAGGTTCTTTGGCTGAGCCGCCACATTATGTCCGCAGAGCAGGTTGCAGATCTGAAACGGATCTATGGCAACGACATCGTGGTGAAGAGCGCAGACATGACCGTCAGCTCTTGGCGTGATGTTGTGGATGCAGGTGCAGACTGCGATATTCTTGCAGTTGTTCTGCCGCCTGCTATCCTGGCCGACCTGACCAACCCTCGGAACAACAGCAAACCTGTTATCCGAGCTAAGGCCAATCGCGTGGCGACTGGCAAGACCATCGTCAACCCTGCCACTGGCAAAGAGGAAGCGGAATACTGCTTCCAGCATGCTGGCTGGGAACAGGTGATCAAGGTTGAAGTTGTGACCAAACAGCTTTAAGCTTTGAGCCAAACAGATAGAAACTACATTGGAGTTTCTATCTGTTTTTTTGTATAATAATAATTATTTTTTTTATTATACATGAAAAATTCATAAAAGTATGATAAAATGTAAATGAAAAATAAAAAAAGGAGAAAAGCATATGGCATATATAGAATTTAAAAATATTGTCAAAGAATACAAGATGGGAGAAGTAACAATAAAAGCATTAAATAATACAAACTTTGAAATAGAAAAAGGAGAACTTGTAGTAATAGTAGGCCCATCAGGAGCAGGAAAAACAACAACATTAAATATATTGGGAGGAATGGATAAAGCAACATCAGGAGAAGTAATAGTTGATGGAAAAGAAATTACAAAATTAAATGATAAAAAACTAATTGAATATAGGAGAAATGACATAGGATTTGTATTTCAATTCTATAATTTAGTACAAAACCTAACAGCTAAGGAAAATGTAGAACTAGCAACTCAGATATGTTCAGATGCTTTAGATGTAAATGAAATATTAGAAAAAGTAGGATTATCAGATAGAAAAGATAACTTTCCAGCACAATTATCAGGAGGAGAGCAACAAAGAGTAGCAATAGCAAGAGCAATTGCAAAAAATCCCAAACTATTATTATGTGATGAGCCAACAGGAGCATTAGACTATAAGACAGGAAAAAGTATTTTAAAACTATTACAAGAAATGGCAAGAAAAGAAAAAATGACAGTTGCAATAATTACACACAATGGAGCAATAGCACCAATGGCAGATAAAGTAATACATTTCAAAAATGGAACAGCAGAAAAAATTGAAATAAATGACAATCCAATATCTATTGATGAAATAGAATGGTAATGCAAATGGTTAAAAAATAATTGAAATTTTGACTAAGTAAAAAAATTCAACTATTTTACAATTAGAAATGTACCTTTAGGAAGGAATGAAATAAAAATGAAAAAATCATTGATAAAAAATAGTTTTAAAGAAATAAGTAAAACCAAAAGACGTTTTCTTTCAATTTTAATAATGGCATTTCTTGGAGTAGGATTTTATGCAGGACTTGTAGCATGTAGTCCAGATATGCAAGACAGCTTAGATAAATATGTAGATAAAAGTAATATGTATGACATTGATGTTATATCAACATTAGGATTAACAGATGAAGATATAAATGCAATAAAAGAAATTGATGGTGTAGAAAATGCTTATGGAATACAATCAAAAGACACATTTATAAATTTAAATGATAAAGAAAGTATATGTAAAGTAATAGAATATAATGAAAATATAAATAAACCAGAAGTTATTTATGGGAGATTACCAGAAAATTCAGATGAATGTTTATTAGATGAAAAGTATTCATATTTTGGAAGTTCAGAAGAAAATATAGGAAAAATAATAAAAATAGAAAATGAAGACTTAGATGAAAATGATAATCCAATATTTACACAAAAAGAACTAAAAATTGTAGGAATAGTAGATTCACCATTATATATATCAAGTGAAAGGGGATCATCATCACTTGGAAGTGGAAGTATATCATTATACATATATTGTAAAGAAGATGTAATAAATTTAGATTATTATACAGAAATTGCAGTACAAGTAAAAGGTGCAAAAGAACTTGTAACAAATAGTAATGAATATTTAGCAGTTGTAAATCCAGTTATTCAAAAAATAGAAATGATAAAAGAAGAAAGACAAGAAGCTAGATATAACTCATTAGTAAATGATGCAAATAAAAAAATTGATGATGCACAAAAAGAATATGATGATAAAAAAGCAGAAGCAGACCAAGAACTAGCAGATGCTGAGCAAAAGATAAATGATGCAAAAAGTGAATTAGACAATTCAGAAAATAAGTTAAATAAATCAGAAAAAGAATTAAATCAGAAAGAAAAAGATGTAGCTAAACAATTTGAAACAGCAGAACAGCAAATAGAACAATATGAAAACCAAATAAATGCAATGATCGCACAAATAGGAATGGAAACACCTGAAATAACTGCTCAAAAGGAACAAATTCAAAAACAAAAAAAAGAACTTGAAACACAAAAAAATACAGCAAACAATCAAATAGCAAGTGGAAGAAAAGAAATTGAAGATGGAAGAAAAAAGATTAAAGATGCTAGAAAAGAACTTGAAGAAAATGAACAAGAATATAATGACAAAAAAGCAGAAGCAGAAGAAAAATTAGCAGATGCACAAAGCAAAATAGATGATGCAAGAGCAGATATTACCAAAATAGAAAAGGCCAAATGGTACATACAAGATAGAACAGATAATACAGGATATTCAAATATATTTGATGCAATAAAGACAATGAAAAACATTTCAAAAATATTTCCAGTAATATTCTATTTAGTAGCAATACTAATAAGTTTGACATCTATGACAAGAATGATAGAAGAAGAAAGAATAGAAATAGGAACACTAAAGGCATTAGGATATACAAATTTACAAATAATTTCAAAATATATTTTATACGCATTTTTAGCATGTATAATAGGTGGATTTTTAGGAATGACAGTGTGTTTCTATATATTACCTAAAATTGTATGGACATTATATTCAATGGTATATACAATGCCACATTTTTATATGACATATAGATTGTCAATTGGATTAATGGGAATATTAATTGCATTTATATGTATAGGTGGTGCGACATTAATAGTAGCATATAGAGAATTAAAAGAAATGCCATCTGTATTAATGAGACCTAAAGCACCAAAAAAACGGAAAAAGAATTTTCATGGAAAGAATTACTTTTTTATGGAAAAGATTTAATTTTTCCCAAAAAGTAACAATAAGGAATATATTTAGATATAAAAAGAGAGCATTAATAACAATAATAGGAATTGCAGGTTGCACAGGACTTATGTTAGCTGGATTTGGAATAAGAGATTCTGTTATAGATATACCAAATTTACAATTTGGAGAAGTATTTAAATATGATACATCAATAACATTATCAAATACAGATGGATTAGAGCAAATTAATGAATATTTACAAAATAATGATAATGTTGAAATTTCAAAAGAATTATATGCAAGTTCAGTAACAGTAAGTAATGATAAATTAAATTATAGTGTAACAGTATTTGTTCCAAATACATCAGAAAAATTTAATGAAGTTTGTAATTTAAAAGATGCAAAAACAGGAGAGGACTTAGAGATTTCTAATGAAGGAGTTATTATTACAGATAAATTAGCAGATGAATTTGGAATAAAAAAAGATGATGAAATAACAGTAAAAAGTAGTGATGATATAGAATATAAATTTAAGGTTGTAGGAATAACTAAAAACTATGTTGATCATTATATTATTATTTCAAAAGAATTATATGAATCAGAAGTTGGAAAATATAAAACAAATATGATTTGGGTTAATTTGAAAACAGATGATAAAGATATTCAAAGCAAAATATCTGAGGATATTTTGAATTTTGATGGAGTTGCTTCAGTATCTGTAATGTCAACTTTTGTAAAAGCAATTAGTGATATGTTAAATACAATGAATTATGTTGTAGTTGTATTAATTGTTACTTCTGCAATGCTGGATTTTGTTGTATTATATAATTTAGCAAATATAAATATTGGAGAAAGACAAAGAGAAATTGCTACACTTAAAGTTTTAGGATTTTATGATAAAGAAGTGGATAATTATATAAATAAAGAAAATGTTATATTTACAATCATAGGAATTGCGCTTGGATTAGTTTTGGGAACATTTTTAACATCTGCAATTATTTCAAGTATAGAAATAGATAGGTTGAGATTTACAAGAAATATTTTAACATCAAGTTATATATGGTCAGCTCTAATAACTGCAAGTTTCTCATTTATAGTAAATAAAATTATACATTTTATCTTGAAAAAGATAGACATGATTGAAAGCTTGAAAAGTGTAGAATAATAAAAGAAAGATGGATATGAAAATATTCATCTTTTTTTGAGTAAAAGGTTTACAAAAAAATATATTATTGTTATAATTCATTTATACAAATGAAAGGGGAAAGAAAAATGAAGATAAAAAAGATATGTATAATGGCATTAATAATTGTATTAATTAGTAGTTTTGCAACTAGGTGTTTTGCAGTAACAGAAGCAACAGAGGCTACCAATAATAGTAAAATTACAAAAGAGCAATTAAATGAAAAGTTTCAAGAATTAAAAGATAATGATTCAGAGATAGAAAAGATTGTTACCGGAGATAATGTAATAGAGGTAATTAAAAGTAATGATAAATATGAAATTAAATATGAAATAGAAGAAGATAAAGTAACATTTTCTATTGAAGCAGAAGTAAAACAAGGAATGAGTTGGGAAGAATATACTAAACTTTTTGGAGATAGTACAGGTGATGCTAGTGATGGAAATATTGAAGATGGTCTTGCCATGGGATATTATGCAGTAGCCAATATTTTAGGGGCTGAATATAAATCTGCAGCTTGGTATTATACACTTACAAGAATTGAAGGGTATAAAGGGAAATATGCCAAAAGTGATAAATGGATAATAATGAAAGATGCAGAAGGGGTTACAGAAATAAAGACTGATAGTTCGGAAGAAAAAGTTCTTAACACTAAAGATTTTGCAAATAGAACAATGGAATATTTTAATTCTATTTATAAAGATGATACATATACATATGAGGATTCAAATCATTGTAATACGTATAAAAGTATAACAGAAAAGAAAGAGAAAACAGATACATCTTGTAAATTAATAGAAAAAATAATAATTAATACAAATGCAGATTTTTCGAAATTAAAGGTAGATATGGATTCAGTTTTGGACAATGGTGTAACAGAAGAAAATGCAGATTATGTATATACATTAAAAGTAGGTCAAAAAATAAAATTTGAAACAAGTCAAAAATATTCTGGATATAGTTGTGTTGGAACAGGAATAGAACTTTCAGAAGATAAAAACGAACTTATTGCAACAGAAGTTGGAACAGCAAAAGGAAATATTACATTTGGAAATATAACGAAATCATTTTATATTACAGTTGAAGAAAATACAAATAATGAACAATTAGAAGATATTACAATAAAAATAGATTCAGATGATTCAAAAATAGAAGACACAAAAATTCCAACAACAGAAATAACATCAAAAACTGAAACAGTAAAAAATAATTCGGACAGTACAACAGCTAAAACAGAATTACCAAAAGCAGGAATTAATACAATAATTTATATAACAATGGCAATTGTAGGGATTGCAGTTGCAACATTTATTATATTAAATAAAAAATATAAGGATATAAAATAAAAAGTAAAAGGATAATTTTATAAAGAAAAAACAAACTTTATAAAATATCCTTTTTATTTTAGAAAAAATTAATATATATAAAATAAAAAGCAATAACTCCCTTGTCAAATAAGGAAAAAAGAGATATAATATAACATCATGGAAAAAGAAAAGATACCATTTGAAAGGAAATACTATAATCATGCTAGTAAATGAGAAAATAAAAGAAGAGTTATATGAAAATGCAGGAGATATAAGAGTACAAAAAGCAAGACTATATGCAAAAACAGGAAAAGTAGAAATAGCAAAAATAAATTATACAAATAAAGACAATTTTGAAATAACAGGAAAAGTAACAGGTCAAGAAATATATAGAACAAATGTAACAGTAGAAAGTGGAGAAATAAGTGACATAACATGTGAATGTCAAGATTATAGAGAAAGATATGCCGCATGCAAACATATAATAGCAACAGTAATGGAATTTGATGAAAATCAAAAATATGAAAATATGTTATTAAAAGATAAATCAACATTAGATATAAATAAAAAGATCAGAGCAAATGCAAAATATAGAAGTTTTACACAAATTGTAAATGAATTATATGAAGAAGAAATGCATGAAGCAGAAGAAAAAAAGGCAGAAGAATCAAATGGAAAAATCAAAATAGAACCAAGATTAATATATGACAAATATTATTCATTGTTAAAAATGGATTTTAAAATTGGTGATAAAAGAATGTATAAAATAAAAAATTTAGTTGAATTTTTTGAGAGAATGCAAAAAGCAGAAAAATTCAAATATGGAAATAATTTAGAATTTATACATACAAAAGAAGCATTTGCAGAAGAAGATCAGCCAATTCTGGATTTTATTTTAAAACATGCAGAAACAATAAATTTTGTAAATTCAAACTCAAATTCAAATTATAGATATTATGGAAAAGCATTAGACGAAACATGTATATCTGTAAGTCAAACAACACTTGATGAAATATTTGAATTATTTAAAAATAAAGAAATTGACTTTAAATCAGATGCAGGAGAAAGTACAATAAAAATTATTGAAGAAGATCCAAAATTGTATTTTCAAGTAAAGAAAATAAGTGATGAAGAATATAAAATAATATTAAATAATAATATAAATTTAACAAGAGATTTTAGTGTATTTGAAGGAAAAAACAATAAATATGTATTATTAAAACGAACATTATATAAATGTAGTAAAAATTATGAGAACTCAGTGATGAAGCTGTTATGTATATTTAAAGAGAATTATTTAACAGAAATATCATTTGGAAAAGAACAATTACCAGAACTATTTTCGGTAATTATTCCAAGACTAAAAAATAACATAGAATACCAAGAAATTGAAGAACAAGACATTGAAAAATATAGACCTAAAAAATTAGGTGTAAAAATGTTTCTGGACTTTGATGAAAATGATAGAATTTTGGCTGAAATAAAATTCTGTTATGGAGAAACAGAATTTAATCCATTACAACCCAAAATTGATTCAAAATACCCAAGAGATATGATTGCTGAAAACAAGGCTGTAAACATGTTAAGAAAAACAGGATTTATGTTTTATGAAGCTAAAGGATGCTTCATATTACCAGAAGAAGAGAAAATTTATAACTTTTTATCAAATGAGATAGATACATATATGCAAGTGTTTGAAGTAATGGTAACAGATAATTTCAAGACAAAGCAAATAAAACAACCTAAAATTGGAAGTATAGGAATAAAAGTTGAAAACAATTTATTAACAATAGATTTAGAAAAATTAAATATAGATCCAAAAGAACTTGAAGAAATAATGCAAAGATATAAATTAAAGAAAAAATATTATAAACTAAAAGATGGAAGTTTTATAAATCTTGAAGAAAATCAAGACTTGGAATTTGTAGACAAAATGATGTCTGGAATGGATATAAATTATAAACAACTTGAAAATGGTGAAATAAAAATTCCTGTAAACAGAACATTATATTTAAACCAATTATTAAAAACAGTAACAGATACACAAATAGTAAGAAATGGTGAATATAAGAAAATAGTAAATGAACTAGATAAAGAAAATGGAGATGCAGATATTCAAATTCCAGCAGTCGTAGAAAATACATTAAGATATTATCAAAAGACAGGATATAAGTGGTTAAAAACGTTAGATAATTATAAATTTGGAGGAATACTTGCAGATGATATGGGATTAGGAAAAACAGTACAAATGCTTTCTATTGTGGCAGGATATGTAGAACAAGAAAGCCAAAGAAGAACATCAATTGTTATATGTCCAAGTTCATTAACACTAAACTGGCAAAATGAAGCTCAAAAATTCACAAATGGATTACAAACCTTAGTAATTAGAGGAAATGCAGAAGAAAGAAGAGAATTGATTCAAAAAATTGATAATTACGATATTATAATAACATCATATGATTTATTAAAAAGAGATATAGATGTATATAAAGAAAGAAAATATCAATTTAGATTTGCAATAACAGATGAAGCACAATATTTAAAAAATAGTAATACTCAAAATGCTAAAGCAGTAAAAGAGATTATGGCAGATACTAAATATGCTCTAACAGGAACTCCAATTGAAAACTCGTTAGCAGAATTATGGTCAATATTTGATTTTATAATGCCAGGCTATTTATTTTCATATAAAAAGTTTAAGACAGAATATGAAACTCCAATAGTAAGAGAAAATGATGCAAGAGCAATGAAAAAATTAAAAATGTTAATAGAGCCATTTGTATTAAGAAGAACCAAAAAACAAGTATTAACAGAGCTTCCAGAGAAAACAATAACAGTGTTAAATAATCAAATGAAAGATGAACAAGAAAAAATATATTTAACATATTTAGCGCAAGCAAAGCAAGAAGTTGCAGAAACAATTCAAATGAATGGAATTGAAAGAAGTCATATCCAAGTATTAGCAGCGCTTACAAGATTAAGACAAATATGTTGTCATCCAAGCTTATTTATAAAAGATTATAAAGATGGAAGTAGTAAATTAGATCAGTGTATGGAAATAATAAATGATGCAGTAGAATCTGGACATAAAATTTTACTATTCTCTGGTTATACATCAATGTTCGATTTAATTGAAAAAGAGTTTGAAAAAAATAATATAAAATATTTTAAATTAACAGGTGCAACAAAAGTTGATGAAAGAATTAAGATGGTAGATGAATTTAATGAAAATAAAGATATAAAAGTATTTTTAATTTCATTAAAAGCAGGTGGAACTGGACTAAACTTAACAGGAGCAGATATGGTTATACATTATGATCCATGGTGGAATGCATCTGCAGAAAATCAGGCAACAGACAGAGCATATAGAATAGGACAAAAAAATAATGTTCAAGTATATAAATTAATTACCAAAAACTCTATAGAAGAAAAAATTTATGAATTACAACAAAAGAAATCACAACTAATTGACAATATGCTTGATACTAAAACATCATTTATTAGCAAACTTTCGAAAGAAGATATTATGAAATTATTTGAATAGAAACTTGTAGTCAACTAAAATGAATAGATACAGAAGAAATGTGAAAATTTTGTGAAAACTAGCACTCTGCTATTGACTTTGCTAAAATAAGAGGTATAATAGATAATGTAAATAGAAATTAACCAAACAGTTAATAATATTTATATGTGTACCGAAAAAGGTGTCAACACATATAATTATAAGGAGGTAATGAATTATGATGATGATACCAGCTAGAAGAAATGGAAATGGATTAGATATTTTTGATGAGGTTTTCGCTGACCCATTCTTTGGAGAAAAAGAAAATAAAATAATGAAAACAGATTTAAAAGAAAAAGATGGAAAATATATGTTAGAAATCGATGTTCCAGGATATGACAAAGAAGACATCAAGATAGAATTACAAGATGGATATTTAACAGTATCTGCGGAAAAAAATGAAGAAAAAGAAGATAAACATGCTAAATATTTAAAGAGAGAAAGATTTACTGGAATGTGTTCAAGAAGCTATTATGTTGGAGACAACTTAAAAGAAGAAGATATAAAAGCAAACTTCAAGAACGGAATCTTAACAATAGAATTCCCTAAAGAAGTAGAGAAAAAAGTCGAAGAAAAGAAATATATTCCAATAGGAGAATAAAAAAAAGACTCACAAATAAAATGTGAGTCTTTTAATTTTTTATATAATCTGGAAAGTAGCTAATCCGTAAAGAGTTCTAAAATTTGACAACAGTAAATAAATATGTTATAATAAAACCTGTTAAATTTATAAAAACGAGGTAAAAAATGAAAACCAAACAATTAATAATAACAATACTAATGATAACATTTGTAACAATGATAACAACAAAAGTAGAAGCAACAGAAAATGATGAACAAGTAGAACAAACACAAAATATAGAAAACATAGAAAAAGACAAACAATATAATTTAACAAAGGAAGTTAAAGTAAAAACATTACCATTGATCTTTGCAATAGAAAAAGAAACAATACCAAGTGGAAATATTAGAGTAACAGATATTCTAAATGATTGGTGCAAAATAGAAAATGAAGGAAAAAGTGGTTGGATAAGAATTAATACAATAAAAACATCAGTTAAACAAGATAATAATCAAGAAGAAGCCAAAAAAGAAGAAAATTTAAATACTGAAGGAAACAACAATCAAGAACAAACAAATTCTTCTAACGAAGAAGAAAGCAATCAAAATCAACAAGAAAATCAAACAGAAGAAGTAACGGAAATAAGTAAAACAGGATATGTAAAAGCAGATGGCTTAAATATAAGAAAAGAACCAACAACATCAAGTGAAGCAATACATAGTTTAAGTTTTAATTCAAAAGTAAAAATAACTGGAGAAATAGATGGATGGTATAGAATTGATTATAATGATCAAATTGGATATGTATCACAAAAATATGTATCAGATACAAAATTACCAGAAACAACAGCCAGAGGTGGATATGACAGAACAACTGCTTTTTCAGAAGAAAATACAGTCGCTAATCAAGAAGCAGTAGAAATAGAAGAAAATCAAGTTGAAACGGAAGAAGAACAGGAAGAAGAAAGCACAGCAAGTGCAACAAGTTCTGAAGGAAATGATGTTGTAGAATTTGCAAAAAAATATTTAGGATATAAATATGTAGCAGGAGGTTCATCACCATCAACAGGATTTGACTGTTCAGGATTTACAACATATGTATTTAGAAATTTTGGAGTATCATTAAATAGATCATCAAAAGATCAAATAAAAAATGGTACAGCAGTAAGTAAATCAAATTTACAACCTGGAGATATAGTAATTTTCAAGAATCAAGGAAAGACAGCAATAGGGCATGTTGGAATTTACATAGGAAGTGGTAACTTTATACATGCGGCAAATAAAA
>ERZ827168.2738-NODE-2738-length-19669-cov-11.173499_pt1 | contig 19669 bp, 19 predicted proteins | sample MGYA00519868_ERZ827168 | MGnify/ENA primary metagenome ERZ827168 (study PRJEB31778, sample SAMEA3449271) | human gut metagenome | biome: human gut; feature: human-associated habitat; material: faeces | place: United Kingdom | collected 2010/2012 ...
AAATTTTCCCACAAATGTTTAAAATTTTTTGGGACATTTTCAAAAGTTATTGACAGAAAAAATTATTTTTTATAAAAAAGCAGTAAACTACCTAACTCTTTTAAGAGAATTATGATAACTATTAATCCTAGCTGATAATTCCTCAAATGTTTCATTACGGTTATACTCTCTCGGATAAAATCCTAATTGACCATTTAGTATCCTTAAAGCAGGTTCAATATGTTCCTCTTGTAATCCCATATATAAATCTAAAAATACTTGATGTTCTTGTAATGAACTGTCAACTAATTCATCATCTATAATTACAAACTGTTCTATAGAATGCTCTTGTAAATATCTTTTTATTTCTAATGACCTATCTTCATTAACATAAGGAGTCATGTCATCTATTTTAATACCTAATTCATTTAAATATCTAACATACTTTATATAATAATTTGATGAATAATAATCAACTACTCTATTTCTTTGCAAACCATACTTATTAGAAGTCGTTGCCACTATTTTAGCATCGGCTCTTAAAAGTATTTGTTTTAATATCATAGCATTTTCAATAGCCACTCCATCAAAATAATACCAATTATTTATAACTCCATCAAAATCTAAAAATATAACTTTCATCAAATCACCGCCAAAATTAATTAGTATTATATCACAATAATTCAAATTCGCGTGCAATAACCCTATTATCGCTACAATAATCTATAACATACTTATTATTTTCTTTGCAAATAATAATTCCAACTGTTTTATTATCATCAATACCTTTAATATTTTTATCAATATAATTCATATACATTTGTATTTGACCAATATGATTATAACTAAGTTTAATAACCTTTAACTCAATTACTACGTAACACTTATATTTAATATTATATAAAAGCAAATCAATATAATTGTAATTATCACCAATCTTTATCTTATATTCATTATCTATAAAACTAAACCCATTACCTAGTTCTTTCATAAAAGATGATATATCCTCTAATATTAATCTTTGCAATACCTTTTCAGATATATCATTAATATGCAAATTATTTTTAATAAAAATTGGATTTTTAACAAAATCTACAGCGTTATGTTTATCTTTCTTTATCAGTTTATTTTTAGTTGCATTATCTAATCTTTGATATTCATTGAGCTTAATTCTAGATTTTAAATCGTCCCTCGTTAAATTTTCATTAATACAAATGTAACTATAATAATTTATTTCGTTAATGTCCTTTAAGCAAAATAATTCTCTAACATGACTAATAGATAATTTGGTCCCTAACGGGGACCATTTTTGATTTTCAAAAAAAACATATAATTGCCTCATTCTTCTTAAAGTTCTAGGATTATATTTTTTGCCGACCTCAACAACCAATTTTTTTGCATAATTACCAATAATATCTTCACCATATCTATTCCCTGCTTCATAAAGCAGTTTCCCAACTTCATAATGTGTAACTAAATTATGTTTTTCCTTTGAATAATCTTTTACCCTTGTGTATACTTCATTATCTATCAAATACTGTTTTATATTATTATAATAATTATCCTTCACATTATCACCTACAAACTCCAATTATTAATCTTATAACCACTCTTACTTATTCTTACTTCAACACTTCCATCTACATCAGTTCGATATACTACACTACCATTTAAAGTATCTAACACACTCGTCATAGGATGACCATATCTATTATATTTACCAACACTTATAAATGAATACTTAGGATTAATCTCATTTATAAACTCTTTACTAGAACTTGTTCTAGACCCATGATGACCAACTTTCAAAAAATCTATACTACCAATATCATATTTTTTTAATATATCTTCTTCCTTACTAGTACCAGCATCCCCCATAAACAAAAACTTATAACCGTCATAATTAAAATAAACAACACTAGAATTATCATTCTCATTATTATATTCTCTTGTATTCAAAAACTGCATCTTATATTTACTAATCCTTAATTCTCTAATACACGTATAATATTTAATATTTTTTTTATTCAATACCATTATCAAATTCTTTTCTAGATTATTATATTCACCACAATTAAATACCACATTATCAACCTTAAAATTATTAACTAAATTAATAGCTTCCCCCATATGATCAAAGTCTCCATGTGAAACCACCAAATAGTCTATCTTTGTAATACCAACCGTCTTCAAATATGGTATTATCTTATTACCAACATTATTACTACTCTCATAATTCATTGTATCCCCTGAAGTATCAATTAATACATTACCACCATTATTAGGAAAACTAACTAATATACTGTCACCTTGCCCAACATCAAAAACAAGCACTCTTAAATCACTATCAAAATAACTAATATTTTTAAAAAGAATAATCAACAGTATTACCACAATATACATCTTAGGTTTATACAAAGATACAACTAAAATCACATAATATATAATCACTAGCACTATACTTATTTTAGGAAAACTAATAACAAAAATTGAAATATTCGATACAAACAAAGAACATTTCTCCATAATGCCAATAAATAAATATAAAATAGCATCTATCTTAGGGACAAACAAACACACTATTGATAAAGGAAATATAATATTACTAACTAATGGAATGAAAAACAAATTTAAAACAAATGATAAAACATTAATCTGATTAAAATAATTAATACAAATAGGTAAACTAAACGTAAAACAAATAAATGATATATATAAATTCTTAGCTAACTTCTTCTTTATTCTTTTAATATTTCTATTAGCCATAACTATTCCGGTACTTATAATATATGAAAACAAAAACGAAACACTATATAAATAAAAAGGATTAATAAGTAACAATATAATAAGAACAATAAGCATTATATCTAAACTCTTAATCTTCAAATTAAATAATTTATTAATAGAAAAAAGAATAAACATTAAAACACTACGCACTGAACTAACAGTAAACCCCACTAACACCATAAAAAATATTAAAAATAAATTAACAATAAAATAATTAAAATAACGATTATAACTAATTTTATTCATTATACCTAACAAGAAAGTGGCAAACAAAGTAATATGCATTCCTGATATACTAAATAAATGACTAATACCATTATATTGATAACTACTCCTAACATCTTTATCTATTTCATTAATGGCCAAAACAAATGTCTTAACATAAGAACCACTCTTCTTTATATTATTAATTCTACCTATTAACTTATTTTTTATATAATAAATAATACTAGTATTATTACCTACCTTCTCAAATTTATCAATTGTCATTAAATAAAATATCCCATTAGTACTTAAATATTTCTTATAATTAAATAAATTAGGAATAGTATTATTACTAGCTTCCTTTAAATTACCATAAATAATAATTCTATCGCCCAATTTTATATCATTAAAATTACTAATTTCCTTCGCGTCTTCATAATAGTAATTACCAATAATTGTCTCTTTATTATTTACATATATTTCAACTCTATTATCTTTAATAGAAATCTTTTCTACTATTCCTTCAAATGAAGTTAAATCGCCATTTAAAATACTCTCTCTTTTAATAAAATTAATTCGATAAAGGCTAATCATTAATACTAATAAAGCCAATACTTTAAATAAATATTTATGTTGTAATATTATCTTTAATCTTCTCATAAACATTATTACCTATACCACTTACTTTAGTAATATCCTCTATTGTATTAAACTTCCCATTCTCTTCACGATACTTAACAATAGCTTCTGCTTTAGATTGCCCTATCCCATCCAATTTAGATAATTCTTCAACACTAGCAGTATTAATATTAACTTTGCCACCACCATTAGTAATAGTATCCGTTATATTATCATTAATACATCCATCATTCTCAATATTAGGACACTTACACTCCTTCTCCACTACCTTAATAACCGTATTAACTAAGTTAGAATTCTTAACCTCCTCGGTAGTATAAATAATTATTACCATCTCATCACTTACTAATTTAGATAAATTAATTAAAGATGTATCAGCATCCTCTCTAAGCCCTCCAGCCATATTAACTACATCATTAACTCTTGTACCTACTTCTACTTTATATACTCCCGGATTATTCACCGCTCCCTTAATATCTACCAAATAATACTCATTATTACTAACCCCATTATCTTTTTTATCACTAACCAAAATATCATCATTATCTTCAATATCATTAATAACTACACTATTATCTATTAAACTATTCTTTAAATAAATTCCTCCTATAATAATTAAAATACCCATAATACTAAATACAATATACTTATATTTCCTTAAAAATTTTATCATAACTATCACATCCCTTCAATTATAATATTCCAAGATAAATAGTCATTTTACTTCAAAAAATCTCAAAAAATAAAAAAAGTTTATTGAAGTAATTAAATCTTACTAAAATAAACTTATTAACTTATTCGATAATGTCCGACAATATCATCTCTATCTTCTAAAATATCTTCTTCATAATTTATTTGCCACTTATTAGCATGATGAATTACAAAACTTACTCCATTCTTATTTCTATTATCTGATACTATTCCAATATGATGCTTAAAAACTACAATGTCTCCACCTTGCCACTCATCTATATCATAAATATCATTAGTAAGTTTAATCGCGTTATTATCAAAATATACTTTTAAATTAACAACTCTTCTAAAATCAATATTTTTATCAACTACTTGAATATTATATCTTTCTCTATTATTTACTATATCATCATTAACTAAATCTCTTAAATCATATCCAGCATTAAGTAAAGCAAACCCAACTACATCACTACATACCCCATACTCATCATTAGGATATCCTGTAGCATAATATTTACTTTTATACTTAGGCTTTTTATCCACATACTCTTTAGCACCATTTAATATATCGCTTTGATCATCTATTCCATCATTATCTTTATCTGTCTTACTAATATAAGTACTAATATCAAAATACTCATTACTATACTTTTTATGAGATATAAAATTTAATTTATATAAAATAAATAATCCTAATAATGCAAAAATACTGCTAACAATTAAATGCTTAAATCTTCTCATACCTATCCCTTACACATACCTCTTTTACTATCATTAACTAAATCTAAAATATTATCTAAATCCCTAATAATACCATCTCTAGATATTTTATAATAATTAAAATTTTCATTATAATAACTATTAAGTAATGAATCAATATATCGATCAAATTTAATAACCACATTATCATTACTTAAAATATCATATGATTCTTCTTTTTTTAATTTTATTAAATATACCTTAACTAAAAAACTATTAATTATCTTTATTCTTTTTACAATAGTATCCATTCTAAACATTAGCATTGTTTTATTATTTAAATTATTATTTAAAAAATCAAAACATTGTATAAAATTAATAATCTCTTCATAAGATACATATTTATTTAATTCTTTAATTAAGCCATATAAATTAGCACTTAAATATAATTCTTGCATCTTAAATCTGCCAACTATTTCTTCTAATTTACTTGCTATAAATGTCTCATATTTATATAAATCACCAAAATCATCATTATGTCCAAAATATCTTTCTGTTAACAACTGAGTATAACCTTCATTAAGCCCTTTACCAATAGAAGTATAATCATCACTAGAATATTGCCTAAAGCCACTATAATAATTACCATTTAAGTATACCGAACTTGCCATATGAAATAGTTCATGAAAAATAATCACTGAAACATAATCTTCATCTAATTTAATAGCATTCTTCTTTACATCATAATAACCCAAAATACCACGACAAAAATATTTATTTCTAGTTCTTGAATCATATAAATCTATTCTAATTTCATTTAAATTATTATAAAAATTAGTTAAATTAACATAATAAAATTTAGATAAAATCACATCAGTAAATCTCGAAAATAACTCTCCAAATTTCATGGAAATTAAATTATCAAAATTAATATCATCATACCTTAAATATTGCTCAGGTAAAACTCTAATCGATATACTTTTATGACTTTTCTGTAAACAATATCCTCCTATTTTTCTATCAGTAACATAGTGTAATATAATAGGTACTAAATCATCATAACCAATATTTCTCACATTACAAATCAAATGAGTCAAACATGATGTTTCATTAGATTTCATATCATCACATCTTTCTATATTATTTAAAGAAATCTCTCTTATTAAAGCTAGAAGTCATAAATCTAAAAGCTGCTCTACCATTAGTTAACCAAGTAAACTTAACGTTATTCTTAGTATTAACAACCATTTTATCTACCATAAACTTTGCAATAACATCCGGATAATCACCTAAAATATTATATACTTTCTTAGTCTTTTCATCTAAAGTAATTTTTTCTCCATCTCCTAAAGCTGTCTTAATAAAGTTTGTTATCATTATACCAGGAGCTATTTTACCAACACATATGGCATGATTTCTTTCTTTAACTTCATTTGCTAATGCTTCAGTAAAATAAGTAATTGCTCTTTTAGAAGTACCATATAAAGATAGTCCAAGCATTACAGCATCATTACTGCCATATCCTTCAACATTAAATATTTGTCCAAAATTTTGTTTTATCATTACAGGCATAATAGCCTTAGAAGATAGAATAGTACCCTTTAAATCTATATCAATTAATCTATCAATAGTCTCTTTATCTAATTCCCAAATAGCCTTATTAGGCTGATTAACACCAGCATTATTTACCCATATATCAATAGTCTTCTCATAAGTTAAAATATCACTTATCATATTATTTAACTCATCTTCTTTAGTAATATCTACTCTATACCTATATATCTTAGCATTAGATTTTATATCATTAAGTATAACTTCTGCCTTATCGATACTATCCTCATTAACATCACAAATTACTACATTATAACCCTTAGTTCTAAAACATTTTAACATCTCTAAGCCAAAACCTCTAGCACTACCAGTAATTACTACTGTTTTCATATAACACCTCTATTCATATTAATTGTATCATAATTTTTAACAAATGTTTTTATTTTTTCATCCACATATACATTCCATCTTCAACTACTTCTTTTTTTACTTTAAAGCCAAATAAATTATAAAAAGAGTGTTTCCCAGGAGCTGATAATAATTGAATCATCATTTCTTCACCATCTTCTAATTGACTTCTAAGATAATTTAATAAACTATTTATCAATAATTTCCCATAACCATTTCCTTGAAACTCTGGAATAATAACAACATCCATTAATAATCCAGCATATCCACCATCTGACACAAATCTTGCCATACCAATAGTTCGATTATCAATAACACATTTAACATTAATTCCATTCTTTAAAGACTTTTCTAATAACCTTCTTGAAGGAATCTTCCAACCAACAGTATTTAAAATACTTATATATTCTTCTACACTTAAATTATTATATTCTATCATTTATTACCTACCTCCATATTTACCACATATTCATTAAACTTCGTCATAAACTCATCAGTTGTTGCCCATTCAAAATCATAACCTGATATTTTATATAAAGCATAAGCACAAAGATACTCATATTCACCTCTATTAGGACTCTTATATATAATTAAGTATAATGGTTTCATTGCTGGCTTACCAATATCTATTACTTTTTTAAATCTATCATAATCAAAAACTCTAGCCCAACCTTCAGTAATTAATATTTCCGGATTTTCTCTCTCTTCCTCATAAGCCTCAGCAACAAGTGCTTGGAGTTCAGTAGACACTTCAGTTAAAATATCCTTATCTACATTCTTTATCAGTAATTCCTCATTAACTCCATTAGCAGTAATTTCATCCCATGTAATGCCTTTATCTTCTGCTTTATCATCATTATCAATTATTTTATTATTACTAAAAAATATATAGACTCCTACTAAAACTAATAAACTTATAAATATTAATATTCTCTTCACAACTTACTCCATTCTTGAACAACACTTCATTAAATTAATTATATTGTATCATACTTTTCACTATTTCATTAATAAAAAAAGAAACGTATCATAATGATACATCTCATACTATTTTTTATTCTTTACCTTATCTTTATCCTTTTTATCGATTTTCTTTTTATTCGAAACACAACTACCTAACATATATCCAACTACAAAAAACAAAAACATTCCAACAAAATTTGATGCCGGATCGCTAGGTGAACCTGCAATAAAGAAAACAACACTAGTCAAACATAGTACAATAGAAACAGCAATTGTAATAATTAAGTTCTTATTTTCTAACAATTTCATTTCTTCAAGCTCTAATTCTTTTAATCTTCTTTGTTCAGCTAATTCTAACTCTTTTGTTTTTCTATTTTCTTCTTGAATCTTTTGAACCCAATTTTTCCTAATATTATTAGAATTTTCTAGTTCAATCTTTTGACTATGCTTAATTTCCATTAATTCTTTTTTAGCATTATGTCTAGCAGCAAATTTTTCTTTCCATCCCTTTTCGCTATTATCAATACCTTTTTCTACTAATTTTTCAACATTACCCTCAACATCAATTTTCTTCTTATCCATATCAAAAATTAATTTCATACATCATACCTCCATTATAAAACTTGTAATTTACGCGAATCTATCTAAATTATATCACTAACAAAATTATCTTTTTCTACAATATATTTTTTTTAGCATTTTTTACATCTTTAACCATTAATTTCAACTGTCTAATAATACTAGACGCTTCAAATAATTTTTATCTGCTTATTTTCAAATACTTTTCCTACTACTATTAACCCACCTTTTATCTAGTATTTAGTACGCACACTCTCCACATAGCATATTCTTAATTATGAATAGTTTCTTTTTATATGTTTGAGTATAACTAACTACTTCATAATATACAAACAAAATAGATACAACATATATTATGAATATATACGTTATTATTAAATATTTTTAGAAAGGCTAGTTGTTTATTTTATTTAGTATATCATTTAAAATTGTATTACTTTCCATTTTATTAATGGCAAAACATTTTTTCCCCAAGTCTTTAAAACTACTACCACAATGATATATAAATCTCTTATCTATAATAATAAATCTATCATGAAATTTGTTGTTAAAAACTAGTTCAACATTGTTATATTGAGCTCTATATTTTTTTATTAACATTTCATTCATATTTGCAGAATAAATTATTATATTAACATCTATTTCTTTTAAAATATCTAATAATTCTTTACCAGCATAATTATCAATAATAATTATTTCCTTTTTTGCAGTTTTTAAAATATCTAACAATAGCGAATAAGCATCATAAATTTGGCCATCAAAAAATATTGCATTTGCTTTTTCTTTTTCATGTAATTTATCAAAAGAAGTTTTTAGTAGCCTTATTTCTTTATCATGCTTATATACTAGATTATTTATAAAACTTTGATTTACCAATGTATTAGAAATATATTTTCTCATGGAAACAAACGCATCAATAATTTGAACATTAACTTTGACTGCAATATCACTCTTAAGAAGACCAGATAACATCATTATTCCTTGCTCAGTTAAAACATATGGTAAATATCTTATACCACCATGTACTATCTCATTTCTTAAACTTGAGGTCACAAATTGTGATCTCAAGTTAATTACTTCTTCCACAGTTAATTGAAAACAAAATGTTTCTGGGAACCTCATAATATTTCTTTTAATAGTTTGATTTATAATTCTTGTTTCCGTTTTATATAACTTTGCAACATCTGATGACAAAATAACTTGCTTACCTCTCACTTCAAATATCATTTCTTCAATTTTAATATTTTCTTTCAACATTAGCTCATTCATAATCCAAAACCTCCTTTTCATAATTCAATTATATAACACATACTACATAATATAGTATAAATTAGCATATTCTACTTGGGATAATCTCCATATTTTTTTCTAATTTTATAAAGGATTAACGAAAGTTTAGTACGCACACACTCTCCACATGATGTGTGTTAGGAAACATATCCACTAACGTAATATCCCCAAGTTCATACCCATTATCTAATTCCTTAATATCTCTCGCTAAAGTAAGAGGATTACAAGATACGTAGACTATTTTATTAGCCTTAATCTTAAGAAGAATATCTTTTGTACGCTTATCCAAGCCACTCCTTGGTGGATCGACAACTATAACATCAGCCTTAACCTGATCATTAATAATCTTTCCAACATCCCCGGCATAAAATTTTATATTATTAACACTATTTATCTTAGCATTCTCTTTAGCATCCTCTACTGCTTGCTTATTTAACTCAATACCAATAATGTTATTAAAATACTTACTTAAATATATCCCAATAGTACCAGTACCGCAATATAAATCTACTAAATTATCTTTCTTCTCATTCTTTATAGCATACTCTACTACTTTATTATATAACTTATTTACTGTCCTACTATTTACTTGAAAGAAACTATCTGGACTTATTCTATACTTATATTCTCCTATCATTTCATATAAATATTTTTCATCATAAATACACTTATATTTATTATCATAAGTATAAATACTAACTACTTTCTTACCTAAATACTTAATTACTTCTTCATTATTAACACTACCATAAAATATTATCATAATCCCATAATAAGTATCTCTTATAACTATCTTATTACATTTATTAACATTAATATTTCTCTTAATAATATCTATTATTTCATTTAACTTATCACTTACTAATAAACATTTATCCACTTCTACTATTTTATTACTATCTTCTTCATATAATCCAATTATGCCATTACTAACTTGTAAAGTAATTTTATTACGATAACCATATCTATTATCAGACTTAATAATATTAGGTTTTATATCTATTTCATTTCTTTTAAATATGTCAATAACATTATTAACTTTATATTCTAATTCATCTTGATAAGTATAAGCACTAATACTACATCCTCCACATATATCATAATATGGGCATAATACATCTACTCTTTTAGAACCATTCTTAATTATCTTGTTTACTCTACCAATATTATAATTTTTATATTCTTTTACAATATCTATATCGACAATATCCCCAACAATAACCTTTGGTATAAAGACAACTTTACCATTAATTTTTGCTATTCCCATTGCTTGATGATTCATTTTTTCTATTACTACTTCCATAATCTCACCTACATTCTAACTGGATTTACATCTATATCTATATTAACTTTATTATTACTTTTATATATATCATCTATTTCTTTTAAAGTAGGAAATACTTTATTATCAAAGCGATACTTTATAATACATTGATAATAATAAATATTATTTATCTTAAATATATTAGCCATTGAAGGCCCTAAAATAATAGTCTCACTATCTAATTTATTTCTTAAATAATTACCTATCTTATTAGCTTCTTTAAAACCATCTTCATAACTAGAAGAATTAATATTAACTACTACTAAATAATAATATGGACTATATTTTAACTTCTTACGAATAGCCATTTCATCATTATAGAAAGCCAAATAATCATGATTTTTAGCGTGTACTATACTATAATGTTCTTCATTAAAAGTTTGAATAATAACTTCTCCCGGATAATCACCACGACCTGCTCTACCAGATACTTGAGATAATAACTGATAAGTATATTCACTACTTCTAAAGTCCGGAATATTAAGTGATGTATCAGCGTTAATAACTCCTACTAAAGTAACATAAGGAAAATCTAGTCCCTTAGCAATCATCTGTGTACCTAGTAATATATCATACTTTCTCTCTCCAAAATCTCTAATAATTGCTTCATGTTCACCTTTCTTACTAGTAGTATCCATATCCATTCTAATAACTCTCGCATCAAACATTTTATTTAATTCTTCTTCTAATTTCTGTGTACCTAGCCCATAATCTTTCAAAGTATTACCACAATTAGGACACTTTCTTTCAAACTCTTTAGCATAAGAACAATAATGACATCTTAACTTATTAGAAGTCTTATGATAAGTTAAACTAATATCACAATTAGGACACTTTTCAACATAACCACAAGATGGACAAGTAATCATTGAAGAATAACCCCTTCTATTTAAAAGTAAAATTATTTGCTCATGTTTATTTAAACGATCTTTTATCTTACTAATTAATAGTCTACTTAATACTGTATAATTCTTCTTAGCTTCCTCTTTCATATCTACAACATGAACTACTGGTAAATGTGAAGTCTTAGGTCTATTTAATAAAGTTATTAATTCATACTTCTTATTTAAAGCACGTGCCATAGATTCTAATGATGGTGTAGCACTACCAAGTAATACAGGACAATTATGATATTCTCCTCTTAAAAAAGCTACATCTTTAGCATTATATCTTGGATGATTATCTTGTTTATAAGTAGGAGTATGTTCTTCATCAATAACAATAACGCCAAGATTAGTTAATGGTGCAAAAATAGCACTCCTCGCCCCTATTACTATCTTAACTTTTCCCTCTCTAATTTTACGATATTCATCATATCTTTCACTATCTGATAATCTACTATGAAGTATTGCAATATTACTTTGAAATCTATTAACAAATCTACTTAATATTTGAGGAGTTAAACTAATTTCCGGTACTAACATAATAGCACTTTTTCCCATATCAAGACATTTAGCTATTATATCCATATATACTTCTGTCTTACCACTCCCAGTAATACCATATAATAAATAAATCTTATACTGATTCATTATTACTTTATTACTAGCTATTCTTTGCTCCTCAGTTAAATTAATTACTTTATTAGGTACTACTGACTGATATTTATAACGATAATCTTCTTCATAAATAAACTTAATAATATTATTTTTAACTAACGTATTAATACTACTAGATAATTTATTTACTAACACTTTCTTATTCTTAATTATATCTTCAATAATTTCCTTTTGTTTATCATTACATTTATTTAAATAAGTATTAATATCCACATCTTCATTTATTACAGCAAACCTCTTATTCTTTATATTAATATTAGTATTTATACTAGCTTTTAAAGCCTTAGGAAGCATAACTTGATATGCTGAAATTAAACTACATAAAGTAGATTCTTGAATCTTTTTTCCTAAATATAATAATTCTTTATTTAATATAACATCTTCATCAACTAGTTCTTCTATCTCTTTAAGTTCATATTTATCATCATAATTATTGGTAAGTTCTATTACAAAACCCTCTAAAAACATCTTACCAAAACTAACCTTTACTCTCATTCCTACTTTAATTTTATCTATATACTTAGAAGGTACTATATAAGTAAATAATCTATCTACTTTTTTAACACCTATTTCTACAATTACTTTAGCATACATAGTAAACCTCCATATCAAATAAATTATATCAAAGATAAAACTATTTTACAATTATATTAACAAATATGCTAACATAAAAAAAAGAGAATATTTCTATTCCCCATAAACAAATTTTACTTCATATTTCTTTCCTGAAATCTTGCCTACTTGCTCTATATAATTTTGAATTAATTTTTCAGCGCCATCTTCTGCCCTATTAAATAAACTTTGATTGCTTTTTACTTTTTCTAGCATTTCTTCATCGGCTTTTTTTATTGCTTCATTTACTTCTGAATCCTCTATTTTATTTTCATTAAAGCCATCTTCGTTTTTATATATTGAATCATCATTATAATTTTCACAATGATGAGATAATATTTCTGCTCTAGGCATATTAATGGTAACAACATTATCTTTTTCATCTATTGTAATACTAGACATTTTTATTCCTATTTTTACTACACCCGTATATTCTATCCAATACTTTCGATCTACTTCAAATAAATGAGTTAATCCTTGACCTTTCTTCTTTTCAACTTTTGCCACATTATGATAATAGGCTTTAACAGTAGCTAAATCAGAAATATTTCTTACTTGGCTTAGACTAGGTTTAACATCAGTATTTTTCTTTCCACATCCTGTAATAACTAATAATAATAAAACTATTAATATAACTATATTCTTTCTTTTCATCCTACACCTCTATCTAATCTCTAACTTATATTCGTTATCTTTAGCACTAATTAAAGGTTCAATTATTGCTTTAATAATAGAGACAACATTTTCTTGAGTTTTATCATAAAAATCTGTATCTTCATTAATAGAATTCTCTAAATGTTTTACAGATAGATTAAATGCTTCTTGATGAACAGTTTCAGTTTTATATTTATCATCTAAATACATAATATCAATATTACTAGCACTTACTATTTTATCGAATATTTGAATCTCAGGTAGTGTAATTATAATTGTTTTAGTATCAGGATTTTCTTCATATTTTATATCTTTAAAATCAATACCCGCTTTTACAGTACCTTCATAACTTACATAATAAGCAACTTTATTATCTTTGGTTGTTTTAGTAGCTATTCCGTTATAAGTATATTCCGCCGCACTTAATTCACTTACATCTAAAACCTTTAATAATTCAGACTTAGAAGATATAGTTGTTTGTCCTCTTTTATTAAAGATAGCAAAATATAAACCTACCAAAACTAATATTCCTATAATTAAACCACCAATAAAAGTAAGTTTGCTATCTACTCTTTTAAATTCTACTACTGAAGTCTTTGCCATTTCTTTTTCTTTAACAATTTCTTCTTTTTCATTTTTCATACTTCTACACCTTTTTACAATATTATTTAATTTCTTTCTTCATAGTAGCAAATGTTTCCCACGCGAAATAGTTTTATTAATCTGTTCTGCCTGTATAAACTGTTGGCTCATATACTGTTCCAGCAAACCATACTTCACCACTATCTTTATCTCTAATTATAAACATATATGGTTTATCAAATGTTAAATCTATCTTCTCAACAGGAACTTCATATAAATAATCAAAGCCACAACTACTAGCACCTTTACCACCATTCTGAATAGCAGCACCTGCTTTAATTCCATCATTAGAAAACTCTATATTAGCACTATGTTCAGCTGACACAATAGTAGCATTTCCATTAAGCATCTTAGATAAATTAACTTTACTAGAATCAAAGACATCTGTTATACCAAGAGTTTTAAAATCATTTATTAAATCTATTTTATAATTAAACTTAAAGAATGGTATACTACCACTAATCTCTGTAATAACATTATCATTAAAACTATCTAATTCTATATCTTTTAAACTACCAATAATATTCTTTATATCACTTGCTTTAATATTACTAATATAACTATCCAAACTAACATTTTTAGGCATAATGCCAACATATTGTAAAGTAGTTCCATCATACTCTTTTAAATCTTTAGCAAACACTCTAACATTATCATCATTATAAAACTTAAAATCAGTTGAACTACTTATATGATTATAATTAGATTTAATATCTTCAATATATTTATTAACATAAGTATCAACATCTCCTTGATCAACACTACAAGTAGCTGCTTCATCACTTTTTAACCATTCACTATATTTTTCTTTAATATTATTTCTAATAGCATCTTCTCCTAAAGCAGAAACAATATCATATTTATTAGCAATAGCACCAATTCTTACTGACTTAGCCTTCATATTATCATTATTAAAATTTAATGAACTATATCCACTCTCTACTAAAGAAGATAAATACATACCATAATGTTCATGCTTAAAGCTTACTCTATAATCTTTATCTACTGCTCTTATTTGATTAGTCCATTCCATATCAATAGCTAAAGCATTAGCCAAAACAAAATCTAATTCATTAGTTTTATCCACTAAATTGTCTATTAAACCTAGTGTCTTATCTTTAACCCATTTATTCATTACTTCATTACTAGTAAAAGCATCATATATAACATCAGCATTATATTTACTAACTAATGTATCTATATATTCTTGCTTAACAACATCTTTAAAAGAATCTCTAACAAAGAAAGCATTAGCAAGTGATAAATTATTACTATTAGTATATCTTTTTGCTTTATAGTCTCCAATGACTGCCTTAATTTGTCCATTAGAGTCGCCATCCGTACCATCATTTAACATAGCAAGAGCATACTTAATAGCAAGTGAACTATATACTTTATTTACTCCATCATTCTCTAACTTTAAGAAAGCCAAATCAAACTCTCCTAAATTATTATCTTCCATTCTATATTCAGAAGAATAATTTTTATTATCATTAGCATCTATTTCTACATTATTATTCTTATCCCTATTCATATAGAAATATACTCCCACACCTATTACCCCTACTACGAGTAAAATAACTATTATTGTTAAAACTGTCTCTGTCTTTTTATTTCTATTTAAATCATTAAATAAATTATCTATATTACTATCCATATACTCACTCCTTTACTTAATTACTTCATATATAAGTTTAATATTATTATCATAACTATTAGTTATTTCAAATATTGTATTATCTACATACTCTAACTCTTTATTAGTATATACTGTCATTAATATATCATCTATATTAATATATTCACCTACCTCTTTCTTAAGAATAACTCCTACTGAATAATCTATCTTATCTTCTTTATTCTTTCTTCCTGCCCCTAAATGCATAACATATACTCCTAATTTATAAGCATCTATTAATGATAAATAACCATTAGTTTTAGACTTAATATTATATACATACTTAGCTTTAGGAAGTAAATTAATATTACCATGTTGATACTCAATCATTTCCTTAAACTTTAAATAAGCACTACCATTATTAATAGAATTAACTGCCTTATCATGAGCTATATTATAATCAATACCAAGTCCTATACTAATCATATAACTAGCTAACTCTATACATAAATCATACAAATGACCTTTCTCATTACCTGCTAATATATTCATTGCTTCTTCTACCTCTAATGAATTACCAACACTATTACCTAAAGGAATATCCATATTAGTAAGAACACATACTACTTCCATATTATATTTCTTACCTATCTTTATCATTAAATTAGCTAACTTTCTAGCATCATCAATATTCTTTATTAAAGCACCACTACCAACTTTAACATCTAATACTAACTTTTTAGAACCTAGTGCAATCTTCTTACTCATAATAGAAGATGCTATTAAAGGTATTGATTCAACACAACCACATACATCTCTTAAAGCATAAATCTTCTTATCTGCTACTGCTACTTCTTCTGTCTGACTAGTTATTGCTAAATTAATATCTTGAACTTCTTTAATAAACTCATCTTTAGTTAAATTTAATTTAATATTAGGAATAGACTCTAACTTATCAATAGTTCCTCCAGTATGGCCAAGACCTCTACCACTCATCTTAGCTACTCTAACCCCACAACTAGCCACAATAGGAGCTACAATAAGTGTTGTCTTATCTCCTACCCCACCAGTTGAATGCTTATCTACAACATTACTACCTAAAACCGATAAATCAATAACACTACCTGAATTAATCATTGCCTCAGTCAAATTAAATACCTCTTCATCACTCATCCCATTAATAGTAATAGCCATAAGTAATGAACTCATTTGATAATCTGCTATTACTTTATTAGTAAAATTAGTAATAACATAATCTATCTCTTCCTTAGTTAACTCTCCACCCAATCTCTTCTTATTAATAATATCTATTATATCCATAACTTTCATCTCCCTTTTTATTCTTATTTATTATTCTTCTGTATATTTAGAATGATATAAATCTACTTCTTTATCAATATTTTCTACACTACCAATATCTGGTAAATCCTTAATACTAGATAAATTAAAGTAATCTAAAAAGTCATCAGTTGTCTTATATAAAGTAGGTCTACCTGGTAGATCTGCTTTACCACATTCTTTTATTAAACCTTTAGCACATAACCTTCTAACAACATAAGTAGAATCAACACCCCTTATTTCATCTATCTTAATTCTTGTAATAGGTTCATTATAAGCAATAATAGCAAGTACTTCTAATGCTGAATCAGATAAAGTATGACTCTTTGGATTCTCTAATAATTTTACATAATATTCTTTATGTTCTTCTTTAGTAGTTAACTTAAATGTATTACCTAAATAATTAATTCTAAGTCCTCTATCTTCATCTTCTTCATATTGCTTCTTTAAAGTATATACTAATGTTTTAGCGTCTTCATAAGATATATTTAATATATCACAAACTTGCTCTAAAGTAAGTCCCATATCTCCCTGTACATACAATAAACCCTCTAAAATACCAAGCATTATTTCACCTTCAATTCTATATATATATTCTTAAAATTATCATCTTGTTTAATTATTAAATCATCTTCTCTAGCCATCTCTAAAATAGACAAAAAAGTAGTAATAACATAACTAATATTTCTTACCTCAAATAATTCACTAAACTCAACTGTCTTCTTACTAGATAATATTTTCTTTATCTCACTTTTTCTTTGTCTAACACTATATTCTTTATTAGTAATCTTAGTTAATAATGGTTTTTCAAAATTCTTTCTCTCTAATAGTTTTTCAAAAGCCTCAACCAACAATTCTGATGATACACTATCTTCACTAGTTATCTTTTCTGATACATAATTATTAATATTTTCCGGAGGTTTAATATAGATTTGATCTCTTTCTAATTCTAATTCTTTAAACTTACTAGTTATATCTTTATATTTTTGATATTCTACTAATCTATTTATTAAACTATCTCTACTTAATTCTTCTTCATCATTATCTTCTTTTTCTTCTTTATGTGGAAGTAAAGACTTAGATTTTAATTCAACTAAAGAAGCTGCCATAACTAAATAAGAAGATGCTACATCTATATTTAACTCTTCCATTTTATTAATATAATCTAAGTATTGATTAGTTATTTCTTCTACTGAAATATCATATATTGAAATATTAGATTTCTTAATAAGATGAAGAAGTAAATCAAGAGGACCTTCAAAAGCATCTATTTTAACACTGTAATCCATATTAACTACTCCTAACCTAATCTAATTATATCATTTATAAAGAAAAAAGAGAAGTCTATTCTCTTTATTTATTAATAATGCCAACAAGAATTATATGACTCTACTCCACAAGCAGATTTTCGACATGTTTTCGCTCCACAGGCACTATTTTCGCAAGATTTATATTCAACAAAAGAACACATTGCACGGTCGCCATTATCATAAATTTTGCAATTCCCACCAGTATAGGGATTGCAGCAGCGATATTTACTTCCACATGCACTTGTTTTGCATGTTTTATATCCACAAGCAGAATTAGTACATCTATTATATGACTTTACTCCACATGAACTATGTTCACTATATTTTTTTACATAAAAATTTCCACTTATTGTTTCCGTATTACCTACCATATCAGTACACGTTAATATAACATTCTTACCATTTGTTGGTGAAGAAACTGTAACTGGTCCTAAACTAGATTGTGCAACTCCACTCATAGCATCACTACAGATTCCATTAACCGAAATACCATCATTATTGTTGTATACACCTGGTTCAGAAATCCATGTTAATACTGGTGGTGTTCTATCAATATAAACATTAACTTCTATCTTACTACTATTTCCTGCTTCATCTGTTGCCACAATAGTAGCCTTTCTATTACCATCTCCTGATAATGTCTTTGAACAAGATGTATTACAATTAGCTCCACTATTACTAGGACTATCTCCATTACCATTATTAGTATTATTATAAGTCCATTTAATTACCGTATCTTCATTAGTACTTATATCAAACCAATATCCATAATTCTTCCATTCACTATCTACATAATCACCATTAGTATTAGTAATAAGCT
>ERZ827168.2742-NODE-2742-length-19629-cov-9.855216_pt1 | contig 19629 bp, 18 predicted proteins | sample MGYA00519868_ERZ827168 | MGnify/ENA primary metagenome ERZ827168 (study PRJEB31778, sample SAMEA3449271) | human gut metagenome | biome: human gut; feature: human-associated habitat; material: faeces | place: United Kingdom | collected 2010/2012 ...
GCCTAAGAAGAGGATAATCAAAAGGGCAATTACGAAACCATAAATAGCTGTTGCCTCTGCAAGGGCACATCCCAAAAGAAGTGACTTAGAAATCTTGCTTTCTGCTTCCGGCTGTCTTGCGATTGCATCTACTGCAGAACTGGTTGCTTTACCAATACCAAGACCTGCTCCAATACCTGTTAAAACGGCTACACCTGCTCCAATTGCTACTAATAATGTTGCTGACATAATTTTTTCTCCTTTTTCTTTACATATTTTTCATTTTGTTTATTCGGTTGCTTCCTTTATGAACAACCCGGTCAGGAATACAAATACATACGCTTGTATCAGACCATCAAAAATATCAAAATAGCAGCTAAATACTGCCGGTACCACTGCCGGTACAACCATTTTCAAAAGTTCCATGATAACAAATGAACCTAAGACGTTACCAAACAGTCGCATACATAAGGACAATGGCTTGATAAATAATTCCAAAATATTAATCGGCAAAACGACCGGCATGGGTTCTGCAAAACTTTTTACCCAGCCTTTTGTGCCTTTCGCACGTATGCTTGATACCTGGATTAATATAATACTCATCAGTGCCAATGCCGCAGTGACATTCATATCCTTCGTTGGTGGTTTGAATCCCAAAAGACCTATCAGATTCGCCACACCAATGTAGATGGCTACAGCAGAGAGATATGGAATATATACTTTTCCTTTCTCTCCTACGGTCTCATCAAAAAAGTCGTGTAAGAACTTAACACCTGTTTCCACAACAATCTGTCTTCGTCCCGGATTCTGTATGCTTAAGTTTCTTCCTAATAAGAAGAAAATAACGGCAAGTACCGCCATGATAATCCATGTAACAACAACAGATTCATAAATGGGAATTCCTCCAAATAGTGGAATGGTAAAGACTGTCTCACAGTTTAACTCTTCCATCAGACCATTTACCAGAGCATCCATCTGTATACCTCCTTTCTTAAAAAATAGTATTTTTCTTAATTTACGTTACGATTTTAATCTTGCAAATTTTCAATGTCAATCTTTACCAGTGCACACTTTTTTTCCTGATTTTTTTGTATTTTTTCATTATCTAATATATTTTTTAAATGCTCAGCAACTCTACTTGCTCCATTAAAAAATCTTACATTACCTAAAACCTCTTGTATCTGCTCCTGAATTAATGGGTAATGTGTGCATCCTAATACTACATTTTTTATTTTTCCCTTATATTTACCTAGCTTCTTAATTAAATATTTCTTTATTTCTTCATTATTTCCATTTTCTATTATATCTGCTAGACCAACACATGGTAATAAAATTGTTTTATGATTATTATATTTTTCATATAACATGTTAAATTTTTCGCTCTCTATTGTTGCTTTTGTTGCCATTACCAATGTTGAGTCATTATAAGCATAGTCAAAAACCATCTTATAAGCTGGTTCTATGGCTACAAATATTATATTTTTGTACTTATTTCTTAAAAATGTTGCTGCCTTTGCACTTGCCGTATTGCAAGCTATAACAATTATTTTGCATCCTTTATCTAAAAGATATTTTACAACATTATCGCAAATGCTAATAATTTCCTCATCACTTTTGTCTCCATAAGGATTATTCTTTGAATCACTATAATAAATATAATTATAATTTGGTAATACTTTTACTATTTCTTTTAATACAGTTATTCCTCCAATACCAGAATCAAATATTCCAATATTATTATTTTCCATTTTATTCCTCCTTACTTGTTTTTGTTCTTATTTTTGTTTTTAAACGTTTTTATGTGTTTGAAAGACATGTTATATTTCTTATTGATTAAAACGAATAATTTAGGGCTTTTTGTTTGTTGTTTTTTACTACTTTATTTCATTTTATTAACAAAAAAGATATTAATTATTTATCCATTGATTAATAATTAATATCCTTTGGCGGAGATTGAGGGATTCGAACCCTCGCGGCCACTTACGCAACCCTAACAGTTTAGCAAACTGTCCCCTTCAACCTACTTGGGTAAATCTCCATTTACATAAATAGTGAATAATAAATACTGTAATATTTTAATTATTCATTATTCACTATTCATTATTATAATTTTTAGTTTTGGCGGAGAGGGTGGGATTCGAACCCACGGTAGGCTACAAACCTACGCCAATTTTCAAGACTGGTGCCATAAACCAACTCGACCACCTCTCCATAATTATACGCAAGTATTAGTTTACCACGCCAGACACGAAAAGTCAAGCTTTTTTATAAAATTTCCCTAAAAAGCATTGTCTCTTTTTAGAGTTTACATAATTATTGGATTTTATCAATAATACTATTTAATTCATCTTTTGAATTATAGTGTATTACAATAGTTCCAGACCTTTTACCTGCATTTAATTTAACCTGAGAGCCAAAGAAGTTTCTAAATTTTGTTTCAATTTCTTGGTATATTGGTGCATATCTTGTTTGGTCAACTACTTGTTCTTTTTTCTTTATTTTCATCTGCTTTTCAACTTCTCTTACGCTATCTCCTGTTTTAACTACATATAATGCTGCTTGATATTGTCTATCTGGATCTTCTATGTTAAGCAAACTTCTACAATGTCCTTCTGATATGTTTCCCTGCATTACTAATTCAATTACTCTTGGATCTAAGTTTAGTATTCTCATAGTATTTGCAATTCCACTTCTGCTTATACCTAATTTATCACCAAGCTCTTGTTGTGTCATTCCATATTTCTCGATTATTTCCTTCAAAGCTTTTGCTTTTTCAATAGGGTTTAAATCTTCTCTTTGAATATTTTCTATTAATGCAACCTCTTTATTTTTTTGTTCTGTATAATTTCTTATAATTGCTGGAATTTCCCCAAGTTCAGCCTTTTTAGCTGCTCTCCATCTTCTTTCTCCAGCTACTATTTGATAATAATTATTTTGTTTTGTTACTATTATTGGTTGAATTACTCCATATTCTTTTATTGAATTTGCCAAATCTTCTATTTTTTCGTCATCAAATTTCATTCTTGGTTGATTTCTATTTGGCTCTACATCAATAAGTTTTAAATTTACTATTGATTCTCCTTCTTGTGGTCTTTCCTCTTCTACTATATTGCTTGCAAACAGTGCATCTAGCCCTTTTCCTAATCCAGTTTTTCCTGCCATTTTTTATTCCTCCTTATTTATTCATGCTTTTTTGCTTTTAATAATTCATTTGCTAATTTTTCATAGCATCTTGCACCTTTTGACCTTGGTGCATAAGCTGTAATTGGCATTCCATAGCTTGGTGCTTCGCTCAATTTAACATTTCTTGGAATAATTGTTTTGTAAACATTATCTTTAAAATATTTTTTTACTTCACTTATTACTTGATTTGATAAATTTGTTCTTGCATCATTCATTGTAAGCACAACACCTTCAATATATAAATCCTTATTTAGTTGTTTTTTTATTAGATTTACTGTATTCATTAGTTGTCCAACACCCTCTAAAGCATAGTATTCGCACTGTATTGGTATCATTATTGAATTTGCAGCAGTTAACGAATTTATAGTTAATAAACCTAATGATGGTGGACAATCAATTATTATATAATGGAATTTATCTTGAATTTCCTCCATTTTTTCTTTCATTTTTGTTTCTCTTGACATTTTATTAACTAATTCTACTTCAGCTCCAGCTAAGTTTATATTTGAAGGGCATATAAATAAGTTTTTAATAGGCGTTTTAACTATAGTTTCTTCAAAAGTTGTATCATTTATTAGTACATCATATATTGATTTGTCTGTGTTTTTCTCTATTCCTAAGCCACTTGTTGCGTTACCTTGTGGATCTTCATCTATTAATAAGACTTTTTTTCCTTTTTGTGCCAAAACAGTACTCAAATTTACTGCTGTTGTAGTCTTTCCTACTCCACCTTTTTGATTTACTATTGCTATTACTTTACTCAAAATAATCCCTCCTTAAAATTGTATAACAATAATATAATTTTTTTATAAAAAAGTCAATAAAAAATCAAAAATTTACACAAAAAAACAGCAAAAATTTACTGTCAGAAAAAACGTGTTGTCTGACAGTAAACTCCGCTTATATCAAGTGTTTCACGGTTTCAGTTATGTGTGAAACGGGTTTTTAAAGTGGCGAATTAGTTGGTGTGCCTGCCTTTCGCGGATATTTGTTTGGTGAATGTTTCACAGATAAAATTTCAATAATTGTTCTTTTATTATCTGAATCTGGTAAAGTAATTTCTTCAATTTTTATAATTTTGCCACCTAATATATCTAAAGCATTTTTTGCTTCATCAATTTCTTGCTCAGTGTTCGGTCCTTTTAAACATATACATTTTCCTCCAGCTTTAACTAATGGAAGCATATACTCCAATAATACATTTAATTTCGCAACCGCTCTTGAAGTAACAACATCAAATTGTCCTCTATAATTGTTGTTGTGTCCTATTTCTTCTGCTCTTGCATGTATAGCCTGAATTCTATTTAAGTTATTACTTTTTATTACTTCATTTAAAAAATTAATTCGTTTATTTAAGGAATCAATTAAAACAATTTCATTATCTGGGTTTAATATTTTCAATGGAATACCAGGGAACCCAGCACCGGTGCCTATATCAGCAATTTTTTCATTTTTATTTATATATTTTGAAATAGTTAAAGAATCTACAAAATGCTTTAAAATTATCTCATTTGGCTCTGTTATTGCAGTTAAATTAATTTTTTCATTCCACTCAATTAGTAAGTTCATATAGTTATAAAGTTGCTCAATTTGTTCATTTTGTATTTGAATATTAATTTTTAATAATTTTTCAACTAATTCTTTTTTAAAGTCTTCAAAATTCATAAAACCCTCCAATTAAATTATTTATTTTTCTTTAATTGTTCTAAATAGATTAGTAAAACTGATATGTCTGCTGGAGAAATACCAGATATTCTTGATGCTTGTCCTATTGAAGTAGGTTTAAATTTGTCTAATTTTTGTCTTGCTTCTAGGCTAATTCCTTGTAATTCTAAGTAATTAATTGTATCTGGTAAAAGCTTATTTTCCAATTTTTTAAATTTTTCAACTTGCTCTAATTGAAGTTTTATATATCCTTCATATTTTACTTCTATTTCAACTTCTTCTGCCTCTGATTTAGTTAATTTAGGCATATTTTCATCAAATTCTTTTAAATCTTCATATTTAATTTCAGTTCTTTTTAGTAATTCTATTAATTTTATTCCATTATTTAACTCTGATGAGTTATGTCTTCTTAAAAATTCATTAACCTTTTCAGTTGGTTTAACTGTAGTTTTTCTAAGTCTTTCTATTTCATTTTGAATATTTTCTCTCTTTTTAATAAATTTATTATATCTCTCTTCCGTTACAAGGCCTGCTTTGTAGCCAATTTCAGTTAATCTCATATCTGCATTGTCTTGTCTTAATAACAACCTATATTCTGCTCTTGATGTCATCATTCTATATGGTTCGTTTGTTCCTTTTGTAACAATATCATCAATTAAAACTCCTATATAAGCATCTGAACGGTGTAATATGACTGGTTCTTTTCCTTCAAGCTCTAGGCTTGCATTAATTCCCGCTATAATTCCTTGTGCGGCAGCTTCCTCATAACCAGATGTGCCATTTATTTGCCCCGCAAAGAACATTCCCTTTATATTTTTAAGTTCAAGAGATAATTTTAGTTGTGATGGTTCGATACAATCATATTCAATAGCATATGCTGGTCTTGTAAATTCAACATGTTCAAGTCCTGCAATCGTTCTGTACATGGCAATTTGAACATCTTCTGGTAAAGATGAACTCATACCTTGAACATACATCTCTTCTGTATCTAAGCCCATTGGTTCAATAAAAATTTGATGTCTCTCCTTATCACTAAATCTAACAACTTTGTCTTCGATTGAAGGGCAATATCTTGGGCCTGTTCCTTTTATTACTCCTCCATATAATGGTGAACGGTGTAAGTTTTTTCTTATAATTTCATGTGTTTTCTCATTTGTATATGTTAAATAACAAGGTACTTGTTCCTTTTGTATTCCATCATTTTCAAATGAAAATGGAACGATGTTATCATCACCATTTTGTATTTCCATTTTTGAAAAATCAATGCTTCTTTTATTTACTCTAGCTGGTGTTCCTGTTTTAAATCTAACTATTTCTATTCCAAGTTTTTTAAGACATTCTGATAACTTATTTGCAGGGAAAACGCCATCTGGGCCACTCTCAAAGTTTACTTCTCCTATATAAATTTTTCCCTTTAAATATGTTCCTGTAGCAAGAATAACTGCTTTAACATTATAAATTGCTCCAATATTTGTTTCAACACCTTTTACTTCCCCATTTTCCACAATAATATCCACAATTTCTGCTTGCTTAACATATAAATTCTCTTGTTTTTCCAAAGTATGTTTCATTTCTCTTTGATATTTTTTTCTATCAGCTTGTGCTCTTAATGAATAGACAGCTGGTCCTTTTGAGGTATTTAACATTTTTGACTGGATAAATGATTTATCTATATTTTTTCCCATTTCTCCACCCAAACTATCTATTTCTCTTACTAAATGTCCTTTTGAAGTTCCTCCAATATTAGGATTACATGGCATATTAGCTATGTTTTCCAATGTTATGGAAAATAACAAAGTTTTATGTCCTTTTCTTGCACATGCTAAAGCAGCTTCACAACCTGCATGTCCTGCTCCAATTACTGCAACATCAAAATCTCCTGCATTATATTTCATTTTTTACTACATCTCCCTACTTTCCTAAACAAAACTTAGAAAAAATACTCTTTATAATGTCATCTGAAACATTATCTCCTGTAATCTCTCCTAAATCCTCTAGAATCTGTTTTATATTAATAGATATTATATCAATCGGCATATTACTTTTTAAATCGTTTAAAGCCATCCTCGTGCTTTCTATTGCTTTATTAATTAACTCTTGATGTCTAATATTGGTAATCATTAATTCATTATCCAAATTTATTTCATTTAGATTAAACATTTTTACCAATTCTTGATATAATTTTTCCAATCCTTCCTCATTTTTTAAAGAAATTTTTATAATTGGTTTATTTGTTTCTTTTATCTCTGTGCAATTTTCGATTTCAGCTGACTTTAAATCTGTTTTATTTAAAATAATTATAGCATTTTTATTTTTTATTAATTTTAAAATTTCCTTGTCTTCACTATTTAATTGCACTGAATTATCAAAAACAGCAATAATTACATCACTTTCTTTTGCTGCTTTTTTAGATTTTTCTATGCCTATTTGTTCTATTTTATCTCTAGCATCTCTAATACCCGCAGTATCAATTATTTTAAATGGTATTCCTTCAATAACAACTTGTTCTTCAATAATATCCCTTGTTGTTCCAGCAATATCAGTAACAATCGCTCTTTCTTCTTTTAATATACTGTTTAATAAAGATGATTTTCCTGCATTTGGACTTCCAATTATTGAAATTTTTATTCCCTCTTTTAAAATTTTACCATTTTCAAAAGACTTAGATAATTTTATTAAATTTTCTTCAATTTCCTTAAGCTTTAATGTTGCTTTACTATTTGAAACTTCTTCAACATCATATTCTGGGTAATCAATGCTAGCCTCAATATCCACCATTATATCCATTATTTTCGCTTTAATCTCATTTATTTTTTTAGATAAAAATCCCTCTAATTGATTAGCTGATTCTTGTGCTTCTCTGCTTGTTTTTGCATTAATAATATCAATTATTGCCTCTGCCTGAGTTAAATCTATCCTTCCATTCATAAATGCTCTTTTTGTGAATTCTCCTGGTTCAGCAAGTTCCGCACCATTTTTTAAGCATAATTCTAAAATTTCTCTTAAAACAACTATTCCTCCATGTGAATTAATTTCGCACATATTCTCCGCTGTATAGCTTTTTGGCTTCTTAAAATATGATACTAAAACCTCATCTATAACTTTTGTTGAAATTGGATCAACTATTTTTCCATATTTAATTCTATAACCTTCAATCTCATTAATATTTTGAGGATTCTTTGGAACAAAAATTTTATTTAATACCTCAAAACATTTGTCTCCACTTATTCTAATTATTCCAATTCCTCCAATGGCTGGTGCCGTAGATATTGCAGCTATTGTTGACATTTTTTTCAACTCCTTTACAAATAAAAAACAGCAGATATTTAATATCTGCCTAAATTATTATTTTAATGCGATTACTATCCTTCTATGTGGTTCTTCGCCTTTACTAAAAGTCTTTACTTTATCATTATTTTGTAATTTTGTGTGAATGATTTTTCTTTCATAAGCTGACATTGGATCTAATGTTACGGATTTCTTAGTTTTAATTACTCTTTCTGAAACTTTTTCAGCTAAATCTTCTAGAGTTTTTTCTCTTCTTTCTCTATAATTTCCAACATCCACAATAACAATTATTTTAGAATTAGAATGTTTATTTGCAACTGCTAATGCAAGTGTTTGTAATGCATTTATTGTTGTTCCTCTATATCCAATTAAATTGTTAATATTTTCTCCATCTATTTTAACATGTATACAAAAATCTTCAACTGTTACATCACATTTACAATCTTTGTCCAATATTGAAACAAAGAATTCTTTAATTTTTTCAGATACTTTTTCAATTTCATCTAAATTTTTATTAATATCTCTTTTTGTTTTTTTAATTACTTTATCTGTGTTTGAAGTGTTTTCTTTTAAAGTCATTTCTATTTTTACTACTCTTGGTGCTAAAATGCTGTAGAAACTTCTTTTCTTTTCTTCTTCAAGTGTTTTAATTTCAACCATATTCTTTGTTGCATTTAATTCTTTTAAACCTTTTTCTATCGCTTCTGCCGTTGTTTTTCCTTCAACAATTATACTATTTGGCATTTTCATTTTCCTCCTTAGAAAAGAATTTATTTAAAACTAATCTTTCAATTATCATTATAATGTTATTTATTAACCAATACAAAGCTAATCCTAAAGGTGCTAATAAAGAAATTGATACGGATAATATAGGCATCATTAAAGACATATTCTTGTTCATCTGCATTGCCATCTCTTCTTGGTCTATCTCTTTATTTTCTTTTGTATTAATTAAATCTTTGCTTTCTTCCACTTCTTCTTTATTCTTATTCTTTGATAAATTAGTTGTAAACTTAATTGAAATTATAGAAGAAATTACATATAACACTGGAATTATATAAACAGTTATATCTTTAAGATTTTCTTGAGGAACTTTACTTAAATCTAATCCTAAGAAATTCATATTAATATACATATCATTTTCTTTCATGTTATTTTCTTGTAAATATCTAATAATTGCAATTTCAGGATATGAATTATTAATATTTTGATTTTCGTTAGTTTCCTTTACTATATTAATTTGCTCTTCTATTCTAGTATTATCAATTTTTTTCATATATGTAAGAGGGCTTCTTACCAAATAAAACATAGATAATATCAATATAAATTGAATAATAATAGTAAAACATCCACTTAAAGGGTTTACCTTTTCTCTTTTATAAAGCTCCATAGTCTCTTGGTTTATTTTTTCTTGATTACCCTTATATTTTATCTGTAATATCTTAATTTCTTTTTGCAACTTTTCATTTATTTTCAAAGTTCTTTGCTGTTTTATTGAAAGTGGTAACATTAGAATCTTAATTAAAACAGAAAAAATTATAATTGCCAAACCATAATTCTGTACTAACAAATATATCCAGTTTAAAACATAACCAAATATATTGGAAAAAAAATTAATCATTATTTCCTCCTATTTTACTGGGTCATACCCACCTTTTGAAAAAGGATTACATTTAAAAAATCTTTTTATGCTTAAGGCTGTTCCTTTTATTAACCCATATTTATTAATTGCCTGTTTTGCATATTCTGAACATGTTGGATAATATTTGCAATGAACACCAAAATGCTCAAAGATTGGAGAAATATATTCTTTGTATTTATTAATTAACCATAAAAAAAATTTCTTCACTTCTATCCTCTACATTAAATTTGATTTTTTAAAGAGATTTTCACATTCTTTTTTTACACTGTAAAAATCAAATTTTTCAAATTCCGCCGTTTTTTTCCATAATATAATGATGTTATTTCCCATTTTTAAATTTTCTTCTAACAGTCTATAATTTTCTCTTAATAATCGTTTTATTTTATTTCTTTTTACGCTATTTCCTGCCTTTTTACTAACTGCTATTCCAAGTTTATTGATGTTTTTATTATTATTCTTAACAAAAATATCAAATAAACTTCCCTTATAGCATTTTCCTTTTTTCAAGACTGTTCTAAATTCATAATTTTTTTTAATCATTACTGTGTTTTTCAATTTTATCACTCTATTTTCTTTAAATTATACAGTAACTCTTTTTCTACCTTTTGCTTTTCTTGCTTTTAAAACATTTCTACCACTTTTTGTTTTCATTCTTGCTCTAAATCCGTGAACCTTCTTTTCTTGTCTATTTTTTGGTTGATATGTCATTTTCATATTAATATACCTCCTCTAATTTAACCATAAGTGATAAAATTATATATTAAAACCATACTAATTGTCAAGTATTTAACCAAATTTTTTAAATATTATAATATTTTTTTTATTTATTATTGATTAATTTTTTGTTTTTTGATATTATAGTGTCGTAAATTGGGTATTTATTATTTTAATACCTTTCTTTAAAGTTTATACTGGAGGTTTATATACCAATGGAAAGCAGTTTAAATGACATATTGAATGAAGCAAAAGAACTTCTAAAAAGCGAACTTTCTCTTATATCTTATAGAACATGGATATTGCCATTGGAAATTCAAAAAATTGAAAATGATAATGTCGTTCTTATTTCAGATGATTCTTTTAAAAAAGAAGCTGTAGAAACAAGATTCAAAGATTTGCTAGAGAATACGTTTGGTATAATTCTACAAAAAAAATGTACAATTTCAATAGTCTTAAAAAATGAAAATGATACACAAGATAAAACTTCAAATTTCTCAAATATTAATTATTCTAAAACGTCTTTAAATCCTAATTATTCCTTTGATAATTTTGTTGTTGGAGATAATAATAGATTCGCACATGCTGTTGCATTAGTTGTTGCAGAATCACCTGGTACACTATATAACCCTTTATATATATATGGTGGAGTTGGTTTAGGTAAAACACACTTAATGTATGCAGTTGGAAATGAAGTTGCTAAAAATCACAAAGATTATAGAATTCTTTATGTTACAACAGAAAACTTTATGAATGAGTTTATAAATTCTCTAATAAAAGACAATGGAATGGAAGGTTTTAGAAATAAATACAGAAACATTGATTTACTTTTAATTGATGATATTCAATTTATTTCAGGTAAAGATCGTCTGCAAGAGGAATTTTTTAATACTTTCAATGATTTAAAAGATCATGGAAAGCAAATTATCCTTACTAGTGATAAACTTCCAAGAGACATACCATTATTAGAAGATCGTTTAAAATCAAGATTCGAAGGTGGAATACTTGTTGATATTGCTATGGCTGATTATGAAGTTCGTTTAGCAATTTTAAGAAAAAAAGCTGAAGAGAAAAAAGTAATAATAGATGATGATATTCTAAAAAATATTGCAGCAAAAATTGATTCAAATATTAGGGAACTAGAAGGTGTTTTTAACAAAGTGGCAATACAAGCATCACTTACACATACACCAGTAACTTTTGAGATGGCAGAAAAAGCAATAAACGATATAATAAAGCACAATTCATCTGTAATATCTATTGAATATATACAAGATGTTGTTTGTAATTATTTTAATATTACAATAAAAGATTTAAAAAGTTCACAAAGATCAAATAATATAACTTTTCCAAGACAAATTGGAATGTATCTTTGTAGAATACTTACAAATGAGTCTTTTCCTAAGGTTGGAGAAGCTTTTGGAAAAAGAGATCATACAACAGTAATGCATGCATTTAAAAAAATAGAAAAGGATATAAAAGAGAATCCTGAAACAAAATTACTTGTGGAAAGTGTGAAAAAAATTGTGCTAAACAAAAAACAAGCATAAAATAAACGAAAAATAAGACTTTTTCGAAAATGCATTTGTTAAACATAATTTTGTTAAAAAAATTTGTATCTTTACTTACGGAAATGAGAGCAGCGTTATCCTCAGGAGGTTGTGAATATCTTGTGGAAAATATGTTGAAAAGCCTATTATACACATACAAAAAATGATAGTGTTGATAAAAATAAAAACTATCCACAAAACTATCCACAACAAATTTTCTTAGGGAAATAAGTTATACACATAGTTATCCACATTATCCACAGGTACTACTAATACTAATACTAAATATATTTATATTTATATAAATAACAAAAATTTTTTAAAGGAGCTTAAAGAAAATGAAAATTATATGTGAAAGAGAAAAACTTTTAAAAGCTATTAATGCAGTTGTTAGAGGAGTACCTACTAGAACAACAATGCCAATACTAGAAGGTATTTATCTACAAACAAATAATAATGAATTAAAACTAACAACTTACGATTTGGAATTAGGAATAGAATATATAATAGATGCTGAAATAGAGGAAGAAGGAAATACAGTTGTAAATGCAACAATGTTTAGTGAAATTATTAGAAGATTACCAGATTCACAAATAAAAATAGAAGTAAATGAAAATAAACTATTAGTTATCGAATGTGAAGGATCATTATATAAATTATCAACAATGAATCCAGATGAATTTCCAGAGTTACCAAAAATAGATATAGAAAATTCTTTAGAAACAGAACAAGTAGTTTTAAGAAATATGATTAAAAAGACTATTTTTGCAGTAAGTAATGAAGAAAATAGACCTATATTTACAGGATGTTTATTTGAAATTAACAATAACAAATTAAATATAGTTGCAGTAGATGGATTTAGAATGGGCTGGGTAAGCAAAGTTTTAGAAAAAAATACAGAAGATTTTAAGGCAGTAATTCCAGGAAAAACACTAAATGAAGTAAATAAAATATTAACAGATTCATTTGATAATATAAGAATAGGTATAGCAAAAAATCAAGGAATATTTGAAATGGAAAACTGCAAAATAGTAACAAGATTATTAGATGGCGAATTTTTTAAATATGAAAGTGCGATACCTGCAAATTGGGAAACAAGAATAAGAGTAAATAAAAATTTATTACAAAGTTGTTTAGAGAGGGTTAGCTTAATTTCATCATCAACAATAGAAAAAGAAAAAAAATATCCTGTAAAAATAAATATTGATATAGGAAAAATTACATTATCTTGTACAAATCAAACAGGAGAAGCAAAAGAGGAATTATATTTAGAAACAGAAGGAAAAAATCTTGAAATTGGAGTAAACCCAAAATACTTTTTAGATGCTCTAAAAGCAATAGAAGATGAAGAAGTATATATAGAATTTGGAAGTGACATTTCACCATACATAATAAAACCAATAGAAAAATTAGAAAACGATTATATATATATGATTTTACCAATCAGGTTGAAATAAAAGGAAAAAAGGATGTACATAAGTAATATAAAATTGGAAAATTTTAGGAATTATGATTATGAATATATAGAGTTTAATAATAAAACAAATATAATTTTTGGAGATAATGCACAAGGAAAAACAAATATTTTAGAAGCAATTTTTATATCAAGTTTAGGTAAATCTTTTAGAACTAATAAAGAAAAAGAACTAATTAAAGAAAATAAAAATATTGCAAATGTTGAAATAAATTTTTTCAAAAATAATAGAAATGAAAAAATAAATTTGGAAATTGCAGATAAAAGAAAGTTTTTAGTAAATGGTATTCCAATAAAAAAAATAAGTGAAATTGTTGGAAAAATAAATGTTGTATTGTTTACACCGGAAGATATAGAAATATTAAGAAGTGATCCTGAAAAAAGAAGAAAATTTTTAAATATTATGATAAGTCCTTTAAGACCTATGTATATTCATATATTATCTCAATATAAGAAAGTATTAGAACAACGTAATAATTATTTAAAACAAATAAAATATGAAAATAAATCATTTGATAATTTAGATTTATGGGATGAACAGTTGGTAAAATATGGAATTAAGATTTATGAATATAGAAAAGAATTTATCGAAAAAATAAATAAAAGCATAAAAGATATTCATTTAAAAACAACAGAAAATAAAGAAAATATAGAAATTAAATATAAAACAAATATTAATAAAGAAAATTATTTACAAAATTTAAGAAAAAATCAAAAAATAGATATACAAAAAGGTTATACATCTGTTGGAGTACATAGAGATGATTTTGAAATATTTATAAATGGCAAAAATGTATCAATTTATGGTTCGCAAGGACAACAGAGGTCATGCATAATTTCATTAAAACTAGCAGAAGCAGAGGTTGTGTATGAAGAAATAGGAGATTATCCAATATTATTATTAGATGATTTTATGTCTGAATTAGATAAAAAAAGAATAAAAGGATTTATAGAAAATATTAAAAATAATCAAGTATTGATAACATGTACAGAAAAAATAAACCTTGACACAATGGTGTATAATTTGTATAAAGTATCAGAAGCAAAAGTTGAAAAAATATAAAAGAACAAAATGTAAGGAACATTATAAAATGTTTCATGAAAGGATAGATAAAAATGGAAAAATTCGAACATGAATATAAAGCAGACCAAATACAAGTACTAGAAGGACTAGAGGCTGTAAGAAAAAGACCAGGTATGTATATTGGAAGTGTATCAGTAAGAGGTTTACACCATTTAGTATATGAAATTGTTGATAATTCTGTTGATGAAGCATTAGCTGGGTATTGTAAAAATATAAATGTTACAATCGAAAAAGGAAATGTTATAAAAGTTGAAGATGATGGTAGAGGAATTCCAGTAGATATTCATCCAAAAACTAAAATATCAGCAGCTGAAACAGTATATACTGTATTGCATGCCGGTGGAAAATTTGGCGGAGATAGCGGATATAAAGTTTCTGGAGGATTACATGGTGTTGGTTCATCAGTTGTAAATGCTTTATCAGAATGGACAGAAGTTACAATAAAAAGAGATGGCGGAATTTTCCAAATGAAGTTTAATAGAGGTAAAACAGTTGAACCCCTAACAAGAATAGGAGATTCAAATGAAACAGGAACAACTGTTAGATTCTTTGCAGATAGCACTATTTTTGAAACATTGGAATATGAATATGAAGTTTTAGAAAATAGATTTAGAGAAATGGCTTTCTTAACAAAAGGATTAAGAATAACAATAAAGGATGAAAGATGTGAACCAATAAAACAGGCAGAGTTTTGTTTTGAGGGAGGTTTGGTTTCATTTGTTGAATACTTAAATAAAAATAAAGAAAAATTACATGAAAAACCTATATATATAGATAAACAAGGTGAGTTTCCTATTGAAATTGCAATTCAGTATACAACATCATATACAGAAAGTATATACTCATTTGTAAATAATATTAATACAATAGAAGGTGGAACACACTTAGAGGGATTTAGAAGAGCTTTAACAAAAGTTTTCAATGATTATGCAAAAAGTCATAATATATTAAAAGAAAAAGATGGAAATCTTCAAGGAGAAGATATAAGAGAAGGCATAACAGCAGTAATATCAGTAAAAGTAAAAGAACCACAGTTTGAAGGACAAACAAAAACAAAATTAGGAAATAGTGAAGTTACAGGACTTGTACAATCAGCTATGACAGAAGAACTATCAAATTTCTTAGAAGAAAATCCACAAGTAGCTAAAGCTATATTAGATAAATGTATAAGTGCATCAAGAGCTAGGGAAGCAGCAAGAAAAGCAAGAGAGTTAGTAAGAAGAAAAAATGCTTTAGAAGGTTCAACTCTACCAGGAAAATTAGCAGATTGCAGCGAAAAAGATGCAACACTTTGTGAAGTATATATAGTTGAGGGAGATTCAGCAGGAGGAAGTGCAAAACAAGGAAGAGACAGAAAATTCCAAGCTATATTACCATTATGGGGAAAAATGTTAAACGTTGAAAAGGCAAGAGCAGATAAAATTTATGGAAATGATAAATTAAATCCTGTAATTCTAGCTATAGGAGCAGGAATTGGAGCCGATTTTGATGTAACAAAAATACGTTATGGAAAAGTAATAATTATGGCAGATGCCGATGTTGATGGATCACACATAAGAACACTACTATTAACATTCTTCTTTAGATATATGAGACCATTAGTTGAAAATGGAAATGTATTTTTAGCACAACCACCATTATATAAATTATCAAGAAAAGGAATGAAAGATGTTTATTGCTATACAGATGAGCAATTAGAACAACATTTGGCTGAACTTGGTAGAGATGGAATGAATATTCAAAGATATAAAGGTTTAGGAGAAATGAACCCAGAGCAATTATGGGAAACAACAATGAATCCAGCAACAAGAACATTAGTACAAGTAACAATGGATGATGCAATTAAAGCAGATGAAATATTTAGTATACTAATGGGAGACGATATTGCACCAAGAAGAGAATTCATAGAGAAAAATGCTAAATTTGTAAAAAATCTTGATATTTAATTAAATAAAAAATCTAATAGCTCTTCGGGATAACCCTAGAGCTATTATCGATAAAGCTCATATTAATCTTCAGCTAAAACTAAAACAAATAACGTTTTCACCTGACATATATTGCTATATATTCAAGCAATTAGCCAACTGTTTTAATCAGTCGCTCGACTACAAAAACATCAAAAGAGACTACATTCCTCCCAAAGGGAATACAAGTAATCCCTAAGTTAGATACAATTTAGATATTGATATAATCTTAACTCGGCTATAACACATACATTTTAACCATATAAACAAAGAAAAAACAAAATATAGCTTACACACACATATTACAACCTTCAGCTCCGACACATTATAACCAGAAAAACAGCTATAATATATCTTAGCTCGAATTATATAAAACCTTAAGAGACCTTATATAACTCTTAGTTCGATTAATAAAAACCTTATGCTAATATTATGGTTTAATTTAAAAATATTATTCTGGTAATTTTTGGAAATTAAAATCAATATTAAAAATAATGCAATACTTAGTTTTGTCGAATTTTGTCGTACGAATTTTGTTGACAAAAGCATAAAAGTAATATATATTATAATAAAAAGAAAGGAGGAAGTTTTGAAGAAAAAATTAAATACTGTTCAAAATTGGCTACCATACGATAAAGTCCTGAATAATGGAATAGTTAAAATGAAAAATAATTATTATATTAAAATTCTAAAAGTATCACCAATTAATTTTAATCTAAAATCTAATCTTGAGAAAGAATCAATATTAAATTCATATAAAACTTTTTTAAAAACCTGCAATTACGATATTCAAATTTTAATCCAAAGTAATAAAGAAGATTTATCTAATCATATTTTCCAAGTTGAAGAAATTAATAAAAATAAAAAAGAAAAAATAAAATTAATTTCTAAAAAATATATAAATTTTATTCAAGAAATAAATCAGAAAAAAAAATCATCTTCTAAAAATTTTTACATTCTAGTAAAAGAAAATCCAATAAATAAAAATAAAAAAATAAATGAAGAAAATGAAAAAATATATTGTGAAAAATTAAATGAAAAATATTTTCAAATAAAAGAAAGCTTATCAAGATGTGGAAATATAGTAATTAATTGTGATTCTAAAGAGGAGGTGGAAAGAATAATTAAGTCTTTTTTAAATGTACGAAAAGATTTAAAAATAATATGAAAAAATACATAGAAAAATTAGAAGGAATATTTACGAATAAAGATTATATATCGCCTGCATATATAAGCTTAAAAAATCCAAAATATGTTGAAATTGATGGAATGTATTATATGGGAATAATTTTTGTAAATTATAACAGGGAAAATACAGATTTAATTTTAAAAAAAATAATTGATACAAATATAAATATGAATATATCAATATTTTATGAAAAACAAGATAATTATAAAGCGGTAAGAAATTTAACCTATAATATTGCAAACGTTGGGGTAGACTTAAAAGATGGAAAAACAAATGCAACAGAGGTTGATATTGCAGCATTTACATATAATGATGCAAAATATATAAGAAAAGAAATTCAAGTAAATAATGAAGATATTTATTTTCTTTATATTTATTTGAATATTTTCTCAAATAATGAAAAAGAATTGGAGTATCTATTAAATAAAATAGAAGGAATTGTTGAAAGTAACGGAATACAAGTAAGAAGGGCAAACTTTAGGCAAAATCAATTAATCCTTTCAACTTTTCCGTTTATGATTAATTCGGAAGATTTAAAACCAGCAGCAAAGAGAAATATACTTACAACAGGATTAACAGGAACATATCCATTTATTTCAACAACAATTTTCGATGAAAAAGGAATTTTTTATGGTACAAATATTTATAATGAATCTTTAGTTTTTATTGATAGATATGATGAAACAAAATATAAAAATGCAAATATGTGTATTTTTGGAACAAGTGGTTCTGGAAAATCATTTTTTACTAAATTACAAATTATAAGATATAGTTTATTAGAAATTGAACAATATATAATTGATCCTGATAGAGAATATGGAAAAATTGCAAAAGAATTAGATGGAACAATTATAACAATAGGAGCATCATCAAAAACATACTTAAATGTACTTGATATAAGGCAAGAATCAATAGAAGATGAAAGAGGATATTTAGCAACAAAAATAAGTAGATTAATTGGATTTTTTAATTTAATATTTGGAGTAATGGATGAGGAAGAAAAGGCTATTTTAGAAGAAAAAATTATAGAATGTTATAAAGAAAAAGGTATAACTTTTGATGATGAAACTTTATATAAAAATAATGAAAATACTATAAATATAAAACCTGTATTTAAAGAATCAAAAGATATGCCACTATTAGAAGATTTATATAATATTTTAGGAAAAGATGAAAAAACTAAAAAAATGCAAATTAAATTAATACCATTTGTAAAAGGTTCATTGAATTTTTTTAATAATTATACAAATATTGAATTAAATAATAAATTAATAATTGCAGATATATATGAATTAGGTGAAGAAAATTTAAAATATGGAATGTATTTATTTACAGATTTATTTTGGGATAAAATAAAAAAGGACAGAAAAATAAAAAAAGCAATATATTTAGATGAAGTATGGAGATTAATAGGAGTAACATCAAATAAAGAAGTTGCAAGTTTTATTTATAAGATATTTAAAACTATAAGAAAATTTGGAGGAAGTAGCATTGCAATAACTCAAGATATTTCTGATTTATTTAGCCTAAGTGATGGAATATATGGAAAAAGTATAATAAATAATTCAAGTATTAAAATATTTTTTTCATTAGAAGAAGAAAATATTTTGTTACTAGGAGAATATACAAAATTATCAGAAAAAGAAAAAATTGAAATAAGATCCTTAAAAAGAGGAGAATGTTTAATACTTGCAGGTAATGAACATATTTTAACCAAAATTGAAAAAGCAGATTATGAAGAAAAAATAATTAATTAAAATAAAATTATTAAATAATAAAAAATAAAATATTAAATAAAATAAATTATTAAATAATAAAAAATAAAATATTAAACAAAATAAATTATTAAATAATAAAAATAAAATATTAAATAAATTTAATTATTAAATAATAATTT
>ERZ827168.2746-NODE-2746-length-19616-cov-5.488881_pt1 | contig 19616 bp, 11 predicted proteins | sample MGYA00519868_ERZ827168 | MGnify/ENA primary metagenome ERZ827168 (study PRJEB31778, sample SAMEA3449271) | human gut metagenome | biome: human gut; feature: human-associated habitat; material: faeces | place: United Kingdom | collected 2010/2012 ...
TCATTCACGCGGTCCCCGCAGGCTGCTGCCCGAAAACTTTCCCATTAACAATGCCTGCGACTCATCAGAGCCGTGCAGTTCGCCGCCGCCCGAAGAACAAATCGCACAAACCGCACGATAAATTTGTTTAATTGCCGATAAATACATACATTTGTTGAATGACAACTGTATATATCGAAAAATATAACCCGAACCATATGAAAACAAAACTACGTCTTTTGGCGTTTGCTGCCATGGCAAGCGCAGCATTATTTGCAAGTTGTTCGCCTTCGTCGCCCGCGGCGGGCGAGAAGGTCGGCGCTCTCGACGCTTCGGCATGGGAGTCCGCCAAATGGATCTCGGTTGCGGATGCCCCCGTCGTGAGGGGTAGCAACAACGGCCGTGCGGCCGACGGCGCAAGCTGGTTCGTCTCGACCGTGAAAAATGACGGCAAGGTCACCTCGGCCAAGTGGATGACCACAGGTCTGGGCGTCTACCAGCTCTACCTCAACGGCACCCCCGTGGGCGAAGAGGTCCTGAAGCCCGGCTTCACGCACGTGCTCAAGACCCGCCGTTCGTTCACCTACGATATCACCGACGCGTTCAAGTGCAATGCGGGCGCAGAGAATCAGCTGTCGGCGCAGGTCACCCCGGGCTGGTGGGCCGACAAGATCGTCACCCCGGGCGACGGGGACATGTGGGGCACGAAGTGCGCTTTCCGCGGCGTGCTGGAACTCACCTATGCCGACGGTTCGAAGAAGCTCTACGGCACCGACCTCGACAACTGGAAGGCAGGCATAGCGGGTCCCGTGAAACACGCCGCGATCTTCGACGGCGAGGAATACGACGCCCGCGAGAAGATGGGCTACGAGTGCGTGGAGCAGCTCGCAACGCCCGAGGAAAACAAGGAGTTCCGCGGCGAGGTACTGCCGTCGGAGGGTGCCGAAATATATCTGCGCCACGATCTCAAACTCTCGCCCGTGAAAGCCTACACGTGGAAAGATGTCGAGAACGCCAAGGAGAACGAGTTCGGCAAAGTAGTCGTGCTCAAGAACTTCGCACCCGATGAGACTCTGATCGTCAATGCGGGCGAGACTCTGGTCATCGATTTCGGCCAGAACTGCGCGGGCGTACCCTCGTTCGTGTTCAAGGCCAAGGAGGGCACCACGCTCACCTGCCTGCCGGGCGAGCTGCTCAACGACGGCAACGGAGCGAGAAGCCGCGGCATGGACGGCCCCGAGGGCAGCGTGCACCGCGAGAACCTGCGCATACCCGACACGGGCTGCCTGATGAAATACACCTTCGGTGCGGGCGACAAGTACGCGAGCTACCACCCCAGCTGCACCTTCTTCGGCTACCGCTTCGTATCGATCACCGCCACCGACACCGTGACGATAAAGGAGATAGCGACCATCCCCGTCACCTCCATCGCCGCCAAGCTCGAAATAGGAAAGGTCTCGACGGGCGACGAGTCGGTGAACCGACTCATCTCGAACACCTACTGGGGCCAGTTGTCGAACTACCTCTCGGTACCGACCGACTGCCCGCAGCGCAACGAGCGTCTGGGCTGGACGGCCGACACGCAGGTATTCTCCGAGACAGGCACGTTCTTTGCCAACACCTCGACATTCTTCCACAAGTGGATGCGCGACATGCGCGACAGCCGAAGCCCTCAGGGCGGTTTCCCGGGCGTGGCTCCGCATGCGCAGTACGGCAACGAAACGATGCGCGTGGGCTGGGCCGACGCGGGAATCATAGTTCCGTGGACCGTGTGGAAGCAGTTCGGCGACAAGCAGATCGTGGATGAGAACTGGGAGGCTATGGATCTCTTCATGAACCACATCAACGACACCAAATACAACCACGAGGCCCTGAAAGACGAGAACATGAACTACCAGTGGGCCGACTGGCTGAGCTACGAGCCGCTGGAGTCGTGCGGCGGCGGAGCCTTCGGCGAAAACGGTCCCCGCCCCGAGACCATCGACTACTGGAACTATCTGTGCGCCTCTTACTGGGCCATTGACGCCGCCATGATGGCCGATATGGCCGCCGCGACGGGTCGCGACGCCGCGAAGTATTCGCAGATGGCCGCCGACGCCCGAGAGTACATGAAAACGACGTTCCTCAACCCCGACGGAACGTTCAAGACCGAGATACTGAACACCATGCAGACACCCGCCCTGTTCGCCCTGAAAAACGGGCTGGTCGAGGGCGAGGCCAAGGCCCGCATGATCGCCCGTCTGCGCGAAAACTTCAAGCAGCACGACAACTGCCTGCAAACAGGTTTCCTGGGAACGTCGATCCTGATGGGCACGCTCACCGAGAACGGCATGTCGGACATCGCCTACGAGCTTCTCTTCCAGCGCAAGAACCCGAGCTGGCTCTACTCGGTCGACAACGGCGCCACCACCATCTGGGAGCGCTGGAACAGCTACATGCTCGACAAGGGCATGGGTCCGCGCGGCATGAACAGCTTCAACCACTACGCCTACGGCTGCGTGTGCGAGTGGATCTGGGAGACGGCCGCGGGCATCGCCGCCGATCCCGCCGTCCCGGGCTTCAAGCACATCATAATGAAGCCCGTGCCCGACAAGCGTCTGGGACACCTCACGGCCGAGTACAAATCGGCTGCGGGCGTGATAAAGAGCGCATGGCGGTACGAGGGCGACAAGTGGATCTGGGAGTTCACCGTACCCGAGGGCGCCACGGCTGACGTGACCCTCCCGGGCGAGAGCGAATCGAAGGTATACGAGAGCGGCTCGTACACGATAGAGCGATAATTCAGGCATATAACCTTATAAAAGGAGCGCAAAGCCCTCTCCTCGGGGAGGGCTTTGTCGACGATACGGAACAAATTATGGCCGACTGGAAAGAACGGTTGGGCATGGTCTACTCGACCAATCCCGACTTCGAATACGACACCGCGGGCGAGCAGGAGCCCGAGACGCTCGCCCCCGAGCGCCAGAACCTGCGCATATGGCTCGACCGCAAGCACCGCGGCGGCAAGACCGTCACCATCGTGCGCGGCTTCGTGGGCCGCGAGGCCGATCTGGCGGAGCTGGGCCGCATGCTCAAGAGCAAGTGCGGCACGGGAGGATCGGCGAAGGATGGCGAGATCATCATTCAGGGCAACCGCCGCGACCGCGTGGCCGAACTGCTCGCGGCGGCGGGTTACGTCTGCAAGAAAGCGGGAGGCTGACACCCGATGCGAGGTCTGCGGCATATCGCACGGTTCCTGACGACGGTCGCGGCTCTGGTCGCGGCCGATCGCGTATGCGCCCAGTATTACAGCTGGGGCGCCGACCCCGCGCGCTTCAGATGGATGCGGGCCGCGACCGAACGGGCCGAGGTGATCTACCCCGACCATACGCCCGATGTGGGGCTCTCGACCCTGCGGCTGGTGGAGTACATGCAGCCCTACATAGACTACGGCTATCGCCTGCCCGCACTCGACATACCGTTCGTCGTCCACCCCGAGAACATGCGCTCGAACGGTCTGGTGATGTGGCTGCCCAAACGCGTGGAGTTCCTGTCGGCTCCCGCCGTCGACAGCTACTCCATGCCGTGGATCAAGCAGCTGGTGGCCCACGAGTACCGCCATGCCGTGCAGTACAACAACCTCAACGTGGGTTTCGTGAAGTTCCTCAGCCGCCTCATAGGCCAGCAGAGCTCCACCATCGGCCTGCTCTACATGCCGCTGTGGATGCTCGAAGGCGACGCCACCATGTCGGAGACGCAGGCATCGTCGTTCGGTCGGGGCAAGCAGCCGCGCTTCACGCTCGAATTCCGCGCCATGGGCGACATAGCGACCAGATACCGCAACACCGACAAATTCTTCTGCGGCTCCTACCGCGACTTCATCCCCGACCACTACCGACTCGGCTACCAGCTCGTGTCGTACGGCAACGAGGTGACGGGACGCGTCATCTGCGACGAGATAGCGGCCTACGGCCCGCGCCACCCGTGGATGGTGGTGTCGACGGGACTCACCATGCGCAAGCTGTTCGGATTCACCACGCGCGACCTGTTCCGCCGAACGTTCCGTTCGCTGGCCGACTACTGGGCCTCGCTGCCCGCGGTGGAGAACTCGGCCGAGTTCCTCCCCGCCCCGCCGCGCAGGAGCTACACCCGATATTCGCACCCGATACACATCACGGGCGACACGCTGCTGCTCCTGAAGGAGGATTTCGACGATCCGTCGCGTTTCGTGCTGCTCGACGCCGCCACGGGCCGTGAGCGCACCCTCTGCCACACGGGCGAGGTGTCGACGCGCCCCGTCTGCGACCGCGCCGCGCGGCGAGTGTGGTGGACCGAGTACCGACGCAGCAAGATGTTCGAAGAGAAGGTGGAGTCGCGCATATGCTATTTCGACCTCGGCGAGAACCGCCCCCGCACGATCGCCATGCAGGGCAATCTGCTTTACCCCACGCCCGACGGCGAGGGAGGTCTGGCATTGGCCGAATACGCCCCCGACGGCATATATACCGTCGTGCACCGCACCCGCGGCGGCGCGCAGAGCCGATGCACACTACCGTTCGGGCAGGAGGTCCATTCGCTGGCGTGGGACGGGCTCACGCGCAGCCTCTACGCCATCATAACGGGCAACGAGGGCATGTGGATCGCACGGATCGACGGCGACGGCGAGGCGAGGCAGGTGACGCGGCCCGCCTACATCACCCTAAGCGACCTGCGGGCGCAGGGCGGCATGCTCTACTACGGCTCGATAGCCTCGGGCCGCGACGAGGCGCACTGCTACGACCTGCGCGAGGGGCGGGAATACCGCATCTCGGAGTCGACCTACGGATCGTTCTACCCCGCGCCGACCGACGACGGGCGCGTGGTGATGGCCACCTACGACTCGCTGGGCTACCGCCCCTCGATCCAGCCTCTGCGCAAGGAGCTGCGCCCCGTGGAGTACTCCGCGCTGCCGCTCGACGTGGTGAACCCGCCGCGACGGAGCTGGAACACCATAAACCTCGACACGGTAAGGCTCGGCGCGGCCGACACCGCGGCTTCGGCCGCTGCCCCGCGCAAGGTGCGCCGCTACCGCAAGGTGCCGCACCTGTTCAACTTCCACAGCTGGGCGCCGCTCTCCTACGACCCCTTCTCGCTGAGCGAGGAGGGCGCCGTGAACCTCAACCTCGGCGCCACGCTCATGACGCAGAATCTGCTCTCGACCATGCAGGGATTCTTCACCTACGGCTGGAGCCGCGGCGACGGATCGGTGTGGAAGGGTTCGCTCCGCTACCACGGCCTCGGTCCCACCATAAGCGTGAACGCCACCTACGGCGGCCGCCAGAACATATACCCCATATACACCTACAACCCCGAGACCCACGCCATAGAGTTCCCCGCCGCCCCCGCGCGCGGCAAGTACTACTCCGTGGGCGCGTCGGTCGCGATGCCCGTCATGTTCCAACGCGGCTACCACACCCGCTACCTGACGGCCTCGGCCTCGTGGAACTACTCCAACGGACTGGTGGCCAACACGGGTCGGCTCGTCATAGGCGACGGCGGCATAAGCAACGTGGCGACCATAGGTTACAGCAAGGGGCTGCACCTCACCTCGTTCTCGGTGGGATTTCAGGACATGGTGCGCATGTCGCACCGCGATTTCCGCCCGCCGTGGGGCTTCGCCGCATCGGCCTCCTACGCCATAAACCCCGCCGACGGAAGGTTCAGCGACCTCGTCGCCCTGTTCGCCCGCATCTACACCCCAGGCGTGCTGCCGCACAACAGCTTCAATCTCGACCTGGCCTACCAGACCTCCATAGGCGGGTTCCGCTCGCGCGACGCACTCTCGGCACTCACATTCAAGTCCACGCGGCTGCTGCCACGAGGATTCGACACCACGCAGATAGAGAACCGCCACTACATGGCCGCGTCGCTCAACTACGCATTCCCGATATGCTACCCCGACGGCGGCTGGCGCGGAATAGCATATTTCAAGCGCATACGTGCCAACGTGGGGTACGACATAGCCCGATTCCGCCGCCGCGGATTCGTCGGACAAGGCATGCTGCACGAGCGTTGGCACAAGATAGATTCGTGGGGCGGCGACCTTACCTTCGACGTCAACCTGCTGAGCCAGCCCGCCTCGGCCACCGTGGCCGTAACGCTGTCGCTCTACCGCCCCAGCGAGGGCGGCATCTACTTCTCGGCGGGCATGGACCTGCCGTTCTGAGCGACAGACGAACGCATTGCAGCGGAAAATTACGCCTCCTTTCCGAATAAATTTATAACTTTGCACGTTGGAATAAAGTACGATCTTTCGACATGGACATAAAGAAGGCGATAAAGGATAAGAACAACATAATAAAGGCGATGTGGATCATTGCCCTCGGCCCCGTGGCGCTCATCTTCGTGATGCTGGCGCTGGCCGCTTCGGGCCTTTTCGGGCGCATGCCCTCGTTCGAGGAACTGGAGAACCCCAAGAGTAACCTCGCCACCGAGATCTACGGCGACGACGGCCACGTGATCGGGTCGTTTTTCGTCGAGAACCGTTCCTACGTGCAGTATGCCGATCTCTACCCGCAGGACTCCACGCAGCACATATCGCTCGGCGGCTACGACGTGCCGCCCATCGTGGCGGCGCTGATCTCCACCGAGGACGTGCGTTTCCGCCGCCACTCGGGCATCGACATACCGTCGCTGTTCCGCGTGGGAATCAAGACCGTGGCGTTGCAGAACCATTCGCAGGGCGGCGGCAGCACCATCACCCAGCAGCTCGCCAAGAACCTCTTCCCGCGCGACACGGTGCGCAACCGAGGCAAGGTGGGCCGCACGCTGAAACTCGTGCAGTCGAAATTCAAGGAGTGGATCACGGCCCTCAAGCTCGAACACAACTACACCAAGGAGGAAATTGCGGCCATGTACCTCAACACCGTGGAGTACGGATCGAACGCCTACGGCATCAAGTCGGCGGCGAGCACCTTCTTCAACAAGACGCCCGACGAGCTGAACATACAGGAGGCCGCCATGCTGGTAGGCGTGGTGAACGCCCCCACACGCTACTCGCCCGTGCGCAATCCCGCCAACGCCCTGGCCCGCCGCAATCTGGTGCTGAGCCGCATGCGCGCCGCGGGAGCCATCACGCGCCATGAGTGCGACTCGATCTCGGCACTGCCCATAACGCTCGATTACAGGCCCATATCGCACAACGACGGCGAGGCGACCTACTTCCGCGAGATGCTGCGTCAGGTGATGAACATGCAGCGCCCCGTGCGCCGTCAGTTCCTCACCGACTGGGATTACGAGCAGGCGGTGAAGGAGTACGACGAAAACCCGCTCTACGGCTGGTGCCTGAAGAACAAGAAGGCCGACGGCTCGCCCTACAACATCTACCGCGACGGCCTGCGCATCTACACCACCATATCGCCCGCCATGCAGCGCTATGCCGAACAGGCCATACAGAAACAGATGGAGACGGTGATCCAGCCGCGCATGGACCGTCAGGTCAAGGCTTCGGGCGTGCTGTTCCGCAACACCACGGCCGAGGAACGCGAGCAGATCGTAAAGCGCGCCATGAAGAACTCCGACCGCTACCGCGAAATGAAGAAGGCGGGAGCCTCGGAGAAGGAGATCTTCGCCTCGTTCGACAAGAAGTGCGACATGCGCGTCTTCACCTTCAAGGGCGAGCGCGACACGGTGATGACCCCGCGCGACTCGATCCTGCACCACAAACGCATCATGCGCGCCTCGTTCGTGGCTATGGAGCCGCACTCGGGCCACGTGAAGGCCTACGTGGGAGGTCCCAACTTCCGCTACTTCAAATACGACATGGCCAAGCAGGGCAAGCGACAGATAGGCTCGACGGTGAAGCCCTTCATCTACACATTCGCCATCGACCAACTGGGCCTCACCCCCTGCACCATGGCGCCCAACCTGCCCGTGTCGATCGAGACCCCCGCGGGCATATGGTCGCCCAAGGAGGCGGGCAAGGTGGAGTACGACGGCGTGCTGCACCCGCTCTACTGGGGCCTGGCCAACTCGCGCAACAACTACTCGGCGTGGATCATGAAGCAGGCCAAGCAGCCCGAGACGGTGGCCGACTTCCTGCACAACATGGGCATACGCAGCTACATATACCCCGCCTACGCACTGTGTCTGGGCGCGTTCGAGTCGAACGTGTTCGAGTTGGCCAGCGCCTACTCGACCTTCGTCAACGAGGGCGTGCACACCGACCCCATATTTGTCACCCGCATCGAGGACCGTCAGGGCAACCTCATTTCGAGCTTCATCCCGCAGTCGCAGGACGCCATCAACAGGCAGACGGCCTACACCATGCTCACCATGCTTCAGCGGGTGATAACCGCGGGTACGGGCGGCCGACTGGTATGGCAGTTCGGCATGAAGGACATGGAGATCGGCGGCAAGACGGGTACTTCGAATGAGAACCGCGACGCATGGTTCATGTGCGTGACGCCCAATCTGGTGGCGGGATCGTGGGTCGGCGGCGAGGACCAGTCGGTGCACTTCCCCGCGGGCGGCGAGGGCAGCATCATGGCCCTGCCCATCGTGGGCGAGTTCCTCACCAAGGCCTACGCCGATCCGCGTCTGGGGCTGAGCCGCAACGCCAGGTTCACGCGTCCCGAGGGGTGGGAGCCTTACGATTGCCCCAAGGAGCTGTCGCCCGACGCGTCGGCCGTACAGCAGAGCGGCGACGAGTTTTTCGATTGACAGCCCCGCGGGCACAGCCCCCGCAGCGAAACGATACGACAGAACAAAAACCCGAAAATATGAGAATTGCCATTGTGGGCGCGAGCGGCGCCGTGGGTCAGGAGTTCCTGACCATTCTGAACGAAAGAACCGATTTCCCCGTCGACGAGCTTCTGCTCTTCGGATCGGAGCGCAGCGCGGGACGAAAATACAACTTCCGAGGCAAGGAGATCGAGGTGAAGCAGCTGTGCCACAACGACGACTTCAAGGGCGTCGACATAGCGCTGACCTCGGCGGGTGCGGGCACCTCGAAAGAGTTCGCCCGGACCATCACCAAGCACGGCACGCTGATGATCGACAATTCGAGCGCGTTCCGCATGGATGCCGACGTGCCTTTAGTCGTTCCCGAGGTCAATCCCGAGGATGCTCTCGACGCTCCCCGACGCATCATAGCCAACCCCAACTGCACCACCATACAGATGGTGGTGGCGCTGAAGGCAATCGAGAAGGTGTCGCACATAAAGAAGGTGCACGTGGCCACCTACCAGTCGGCCAGCGGCGGCGGCGCGCAGGCCATGGCCGAGCTTCGCATGCAGCACGCGCAGATCGTGGCGGGTGAGAAACCGACGGTGGAGAAGTTCGCCTACCAGCTGGCCTACAACGTGATCCCCCACATCGACGTCTTCACCGACAACGACTACACCAAGGAGGAGATGAAGATGTACAACGAGACGCGCAAGATCATGCACTCCGACATCGAGGTGTCGGCCACCTGCGTGCGCGTGCCCGTCATGCGCGCCCACTCGGAGAGCATATGGCTGGAGACCGAACGTCCCGTCACGCCCGACGAGGCCCGCAAGGCTTTCGCCGAGGCCGAGGGCGTGGTGCTGATGGACGCCCCCGCCGACAAGGTCTACCCCATGCCGCTGTTCATCGCGGGCAAGGATCCCGTATACGTGGGCCGCATCCGCAAGGACCTCACCTCGCCCAACGGGCTGGCGTTCTGGTGCGTGGCCGACCAGATCAAGAAGGGCGCCGCGCTCAATGCGGTGCAGATAGCCGAGTGGTTGATCCGAAACCACAAATAGAAAAGACAAGTCCCGAGGTGATTCCTCGGGACTTTTTCAATACGTACAGCGCCTGCCGCTAACGCCACTCGTGCTCGCGGATGAAGCGCAGGAACAGCGGATATGCGGGCAGGCACATGTCGTGGCCGTAGCCGTCGAGTTCGTACAGCGTCACATCCTTGTGACCCGCCAGACGCAGCATGCGCCACAGATAGGCATTTTCCTCGTAGCGGCCCAGCATCTCGCGCTCGCGGTCGCCCGACAGGATGAGGATGGGAGGCGCATCGCCGCGGACGTGGTAGAGCGGCGCGAGGTTGTCGACCACAGGCTGCTTGTCCGAAATGCCGCGCGAGCGGCGTTCCTCGAAATGCGTTATGGCCTGACCGCTGAACGGGACTATGCCGCGCAGACGGTCGGCGTCGATGCCGTAGCGCGCCAGTCGGCTCTTGTCCAGCCCGATCATGCTCACCAGATAACCGCCCGCCGAGTGGCCTGCCACATATATGCGCGAGGGGTCGCCGCCGTACTTCTCTATGTTGGCGAACACCCAGGCCACGGCGCAGGCAGCGTCGTCGATAATGGTGTCGACCGCCACGTGCGGCGAGAGGCGGTAACCCACGCCCACCACCACGGCACCGTCAGCCAGCAGCTCGCGCGGGGTATCCTTGCCGCCGCCCGTCAGGCCGCCGCCGTGAAACCACACGATCACGGGGGCATCCTTAGCCCCCTCGGGCGACGAGACATCCAGACGGCACATGCGCGCGGCATATTCGTCGTCGGAACGGTAGACTATATCGCGCGCGACCTTATAATCGGCCGCTGCGGCCGCCGCTGCGCACAACAGCACGACGGCGAGAATCAAATATCGTTTCATTGCGTAATCCGTTAATTCGTTTCAAATATCATGCGGCTGCTACGCCCGCCGCAGCGCCGCGATGAAATCGGGATGCCGCTCCCACAGCGGCGCCGTGGCGAACCACAGCTCGCGCGCCTCGGTCAAGGGTGACGGACGCTCGCTGCGGCACTCGGCCATGTAGTTCTCGTCGGCAGGATGTTCGTCGGCCGTAAATTCGTCGTACCACGCCCTGTGACGCGTACGCAGCGCGCGCAAGGCGTCGGTGTCGACCCCGCCCGAACGGCGGAACTCGCACCAGAGACACAGCAGCGAATATTCGGGCGACTTGGGCGATATGTCGAACAGCGCGTCGTCGAAACAGTCGTAATCCTCCAGCTCGGCATAGCAGAAGGCCAGCATCACCACCGCTTCGGTATGATCCTCGTCGTCGAGCTCCAGCAGCCGCTCCCACAACGCGGCGGCCATCTCCGCGTCGCCCACGGCGAAGTGATCGGCGGCCGAGGCGTAGATCAGCTCCAGCGCCGACCGCGTGGCGGCATCGGCCCAGTCGAGTGCCAAAGGTTCCTCGCCGAGCATATCGTCGAGCCGCCGCACGGCATCGAAACGCATGCGGCACGCCTCCTCGGCGCGGCCCTCGCGGTCCAGCGCGCGCGAACGGCGCAACACGGCCCCCAACATGTCGCCTCCGTCGATGCGCACAAGGCCCGAAGCGGAGGGTTTAATCGATAGTTTTTCCATCTCGGCGAATCTTGAGGATTACAATGGCGGCAACTGTCGCGGTCACGACCGCACCCGCAGCGTAGGCGGCCGCAGTATTATGCAGACACAGCATGTGCGGAGCGACGAACACGTAGGACGTGCATATGAATGTCATGAACATGGCGGGCAGCATGGTGATCGCATAGGCTCTGCCCCGACGGGCCAGGTAGCAGGTGATGGCCCACAGCGTAACCACGGCCAGCACCTGGTTGGTCCACGCCATCGTAAGCCATGCTATGCGGAACGGCACGAAGATGACGAACGCCAGACCCGCGGCGAACAGCGGCAGCGACACCGCAACGCGGTTGCGCAACGACGTCTGACGGATATTCATGAAGTCGGACACGATCAGACGCGCCGAGCGGAACGCCGTATCGCCCGAGGTTATGGCGCTCGCGACTATGCCCACGACCACCAGCACGGCCACGCCCGAGCCGAACACCGTGGTCGCGATCTTGTCGATCATCACGGCCGCCTCGCCTCCCGAAGCCGCTATATAGTCGTTGAGGCCCTCGACGCCTCCCCAGAACGCCATGGCCATGGCAGCCCACACGAGCGCTATGACGCCCTCGACCAGCATGGCCCCGAAGAACACGGGGCGGCACTCGCGCTCGTTGCGCAGGCATCGCGCCATCATGGGCGACTGCGTGGCATGGAAACCCGAGATCGCGCCGCACGAGATGGTGGCGCACAGCATGGGGATTATGGGGAAATCGGCCGCACCCGCCTTCATGTTCGCAAGCGACGTGAGTTCGGGAATGCGGTATTCGTCGCCGAAAAGCAGCACGACCAGCACGCCGAACGCCGTGAAGAGCATCGCCGCGCCGAACAGCGGGTAGAACCGTCCTATGATCTTGTCGACGGGCAGCAGGGTCGCCACCACGTAATATATCAAAATGATGCCTATCAACAGCAAGAGCAGCCACGAAAATTCGTCGGTCACGCAGAATGCCGTCACGTTGAGAGGCGACGAGGCCATACGCGCGGCCAGCAGCTTGGCGGGCTGCGACATGAACACGGCGCCCACGATCACCATAAGCAGCACCGAGAAGGCACGCATGAACACGCGCATGCCGTCGCCCAGACTGGCGCCGACGATCTCGGGCAGGCTGCGGCCGTCGCTCTTCACCGAAATGACGCCCGCCACGAAGTCGTGGACGCCGCCGATGAGGATCGAACCCGCCGTGATCCACACGAACGCCACGGGACCGTAGGCCGCGCCGAGCACCGCGCCGAAAAAGGGGCCGAGTCCCGCTATGTTGAGCAGCTGGATGGTGAATGTTTTCCACAGCGGCAGCGGAATGTAGTCCACCCCGTCGTAGTGGGTCTTGCTCGGCATCGTCCGTCGGGGATCGATGCCGCACATACGCTCCAGCACCCGCCCGTAGACGAAATAGGCGGCAATGAGAAGCGTAAGGCATACGAGAAAAGTAATCATTGCGTTCGGGTTACGATTAATAAGGTCATGCGAAAATAATAAAAATCCTAAAAAAATCGCACTTTTTCGCCCGAACATGCACGAACTTACGAAATAATTACGATATTTGCATCCGAAAACGGATCGGACATACCGATCGGCAGGCCGAATTAGCTCAGTGGTAGAGCACTTCACTCGTAATGAAGGGGTCCCGAGTTCAAGTCTCGGATTCGGCTCGATGATCCGAAAGCGCCGAAAGGCGCAGGTACGGAATGGCAAAAAGCCGCTGCAAGAGATTGCATGCGGCTTTTTTCATTGCGGACCGTCTGTCGCGAAGCGATTTTCGGATCGTCGAAAGCGCCCCTGCGGCAAGCAGAAAAGACAAAAGCCCCCTGCCGCAGCAAGCGGTCGAGTCTCGGACTTCGACAAAAAAAGCCGCACTCCCCCACGAGAGAGTGCGGCCGAATATCGTCACAGCCTATCCTTATGCCGACACCGACTCTTTCTTGCGCCGTCCGTTTTTCGCCGCCAGAGCCTTGTCGATCTCGATCTCGAAATCCGAAAGCACGTTCATGTAGTTGATGAAGGCCTCGTAAGACGATCCGTAAGGATTGAAATAGGAGTGCACGTCACCGTCCGAGAGCCACTTGGTGGCCATGTAGTAGAAATGGTCGGAGGTCTGCATGAAGTTCCACACGTATGTGAAATCGGCACTCTTCAGCGCCTTGATCTTATCCTTCAGGGCATAGAGTTTCGAGAAAGCCTCGTTCTGCAACTCGTTGCCGAGCCATGCCGTCACGTCGCGTTCCTCGTCGGCCCACGACATCACGTGCGGGCAGTGGAGTACGCCCACGGGCTGGTAGGCCTTGGCCGCCTCGCTCACCGTCGAGAACTGCAAGTCGCCCTGCTTCAGCACGGCCTTGGGCAGCGCCTTCATGAAGTCGAAGATGCCCGTGTCGGCCTTCTGGTGCTCGCCGAAGGTCTCGTAGTCCATGAACAGATTGACCACCTCGCCCGTCTCGCCCGCGATCCACGAAGCGAACTTGTCGGCCGTGAGGGGATATTGGTCCCACCCCTTGTTAGAGAAGCGGAAAGCTATGTCGTCCGAGAGCTTATAGTTGCGCAGCAGCACACGCAGACGGTTGTCGATGGCGTTGGTGTAGATGTAGTCGGGCGACTTCCAGCCCAGCACGTGCTTGGCGCCCTCGGCCAGTATGGTCTTGAATCCCAGCTCCGACACCATGGCGCCGATCTGGTCCGAGTAGATGAGCTCCGTGTTGCGGAACGCCGCGGGTTTCTTGCCGAACTCCTTCTTTATCATGGCCGAGTGCAGCTTCACCTGCTCCACGAAATCCTCCTTCGACGAGAGTGCGGCCAGCGAGTGCGAATAGGTCTCGGCCAGGAACTCCACGCACCCCGTGTCGGCCAGCGCACGGAACGAGTCGAGCACCTCGGGCGCATAGGTGCGGAACTGCTCCACCGCCGAGCCCGTTATCGAGAACGAGCAGCGGAACGCCCCCTTGTTCTCCTTGATGAGCTTCAGCAGCAGCGCGTTCATCGGCAGATAGCACTGGCGCGCCACCTTCTGCATGATCGAGCGGTTGGTGAAGTCGTCCAGATAGTTGTGATCCTTGCCGATGTTGAAGAATCGGTAAACTTTCAAACGCCACGGCTGATGCACTTGAAAATATAAGCAAACGGTTTTCATATCTTATTCATTGTTTATTATTTGCACTCATTTATCGCCTCCTCGTACACGCGCTTGATCTTGGCGGCGGCGTTGTTCCACTTCAGGCCCGTCACCTCCTCCAGCCCCTTTTCGGCGAACATCTTCGACAGGGCGGGATACTTCACGAAGCCGTAGATGGCGTCGGCCATGGCGTCCACGTCCCAATAGTCGACCTTCACGGCGTAGTCCAGCACCTCGGCCACGCCGCTCTGCTTCGATATGATTACGGGCACGTTCGACCGCATGGCCTCCAGGGGCGAGATTCCGAACGGCTCCGACACCGACGGCATGATGTAGACGTCCGAGAGCTGGAACATGCGGTGCACGTCCTCGCCGCGCAGGAATCCCGTGAAGTGGAATCGGTCGGCGATGCCCAGACGCGCCACGCGGCGTATCACGTGGTTCATCATGTCGCCCGAACCCGCCATGACGAAGCGCACGTTAGGCACCCGCTTGAGCACCTTGGCGGCAGCCTCGACGAAGTAGTCGGGACCCTTCTGATAGGTGATGCGGCCGAGGAACGTCACGATCTTGTCGTCGACGCCGCGCTCGGGCATCTCGTTCTCCTTCTCGGCGAAACGCACGGCATTGTGCACCGTCACCACCTTCTCGGCGGGGATGCCGTATTTCTCAATGACGATATTGCGCGTAAGGTTCGACACGGCTATCACCCTGTCGGCTGCGGCCATGCCCGCACGCTCGATGGCGTAGGTCTGACGGTTGATGTTCTCGCCCGAGCGGTCGTACTCGGTGGCGTGCATGTGCACCACCAGCGGCTTGCCCGACACGCGTTTGGCGGCTATGCCCGCGAAGTAGGTCAGCCAGTCGTGGGCATGTATCACGTCGAACTGCCCCTCCAGATTCTTGGCCACCTGGGCCGCCACCACGGCGTAGCGCGCCACTTCCTCCAGCAGATTGGCGCCGTACTTGCCCGAGAACGTGTATCGCTGCGTCCAGCAGTCGCCCGTGCGTTCCCACAGCTTGCGGCCCGTGCGCTCGTATTCCTCGCGGTAGGTGGCGAACTCCTCGGGCGATATGTAGGGAACCATGTTCGAGTCGATGTGGATGAACGAAATCTTCTTCATTATGTCGTCGGCGCCCGCTACGGTCGAATCGCAATAGGTGGCCTCGACATCGCTGGCGTTCACCACCTTCACGAAACGCTCGTCCTCGTCGCCCGAGGCTCGGGGCATCACGAAGATCACCTCCACGTCGTTGCGTGCCAGCCCTCGCGTCATGCCGTAACACGCCGTGCCCAAACCTCCGGCTATATGAGGCGGGAACTCCCAGCCAAACATTAATACTCTCATTATATCTTGCTTTGTTAGGTAATCGTATGCGATGCGTCAACGAATCCGATGAACATCGTCAATCAAGGCATGCGGTCACATTTATTATTTACATTTCGGGGTCCGGGACCACTCTATTTGCTCTTTTTGCGTGCGGCCTTCTTGGTGCCTCCGCCCTTGCCGCATCTCTTGCGCCACTCCTCGGTAATGGCGCTTATATACAGCAGGCCGCCCACGCTCGTGGCCTGCGACAGGCAGCCGCGCGCGCGGAACGGAGGATCGCCCTCGAAGCACTCGCTCACCGAGCCTATGCAGGCGGTCTGTATCTCGTCTTCGAAGCCCGCCAGCAGTTCCTCGGCCTCGGGCAGGAAGCGTTCGCCCGCGATGCCGAAGCCCGTCTTCACGTAGAGCATCAGGGGCCAGATCCACGTCGATCCGTTGTGGCAGGCCAGATCCTGCGAACGCTGGTCCTCGGCGTACGAAGGCTCGTAGAAGGGATTGCGCGGCGAGAGGGAACGTATGCCGCGGCGCGTGAGCAGGTGTCGGCGCACCACGCCCAACACGTCCATGATCTGCTCCTCGCCGAGCATGGTGTAGTCCAATGCACATGCCACGAGCATGTTCGAACGACGGAAAGTATTGACCTCATAATCGTTCACGTAGTCGGCGGGATAGCCCTCGTCGAGCATGAATTTCGCGAGGAACGACGCCTTGGTCCGCTCGGGCATGTCGCCCCAGCGCTCCGCGAACTCCTTGTCCTTCATCTTGCGCGCCAGCGCGAGGGTGTAGCTCACGGCGTTGTACCACAGCGCCTCGATCTCCACGGCGTAGCCCGCCCTTTGGGCGACGGGCCGTCCGTCCACCTTGGTGTTCATCCACGTGAGCGCCTCACCGTCGGCCGCGGCCCACACCAGACCGTTGTCGTGCAGCGCCACGCGGCCGTCGAAACCGCGGCGGTAGGCCTCCAGCACAGCCTTCATGGCCCCGCCGTAGCGTTTCCACAGCTCCTTGGCGCCGATATGCGACTCCAGATTCTGCAACGTCCAGAAGAACCACAGCGGAGCGTCGGCCGCCACGCGTGCCGAGGCCGAGCCTGCGAAATCGCCGTCGCGCATGCCCGCCACCATGGTGTCGAGCACGTCCATGCAATCCTCCTTGTAACCCTGCTCCAGCACGATGCCGGGGAGCGATATGAGCGTGTCGCGACCCACGGTGCCGTACCACGGGTACCCCGCCACCATCTCGGTGCGGCCGCCCGCGCGGCGTACGATGAACTGGCGAGCCGAGTGGTGCAGGCAGCTCATGAAATCGATTTTGTGGGTGCGGCGCGCGATAGATGCCTCGTATATCTGCGATATGGTATCTTCGGTGGCCATCTCGTCCGTCGCGGCCGAGAATATGATGCTCTCGCCCTTGCGGATGGGCATCTCGAAATAGCCCGTGGTGAGCAGATCCTCGTAACCGTCGTATCCGCGCTTGATCTCCTCGGGATACTCGAAGTCGTAGTACCAGTCGGGCGCCGCCACGAACTCGGCGTCCTTGTTGATCTGGAGGTAGAGCCACGGATAACCCTCGTAGAGCTTGCATTTCACACCGCCCTTTATGGGGTACGAGCGGCCGTTGGCCTCCATGTTGGCCTTCGACAGCGAATGTTTGTTGCGGAACGCGAAGAAAGGACGCAGACGCAACGTGGTGTCGGAATGGGCGTCGACGAGCGTGTAGCGGATCATGAGCTGCGTGCGCTTGTGGATCCACAGCAGCTCCTTGCGCAGGATCACGCCGCCCACGCGATAGGTGATCGTCGGGGTGGGCGTATACTCGAAATCGGTGATGTATTTGTGCCCGCGCGGCTCGTATACCCCGCGGTAGCGGTGCAGCGCGAGGTTGAACGACTGGTTGTGCTGGATGATCGTCTCGTCGAGCGACGACAGCAGCACGTATGCCTCGTCGCTTTGGTCGATCGGGGCGACCATCAGGCCGTGGTACTTGCGGGTGTTGCAGCACACGATGGTGGTGCTCATGTAGCCGCCCTTACGGTCGGTGGCCAGCATCTCCCTTTGCAGGGAGTACTCCAGATTGCCCAGCTCGCTCTTGTCAAATGTTAGTGCCGACATATTTAAGTTTTTGAAAAATTATCTGTTTACATCAAAGTTAGTAAAAATATCGCACATACGACATTTTTATCGAAAAAAAATGCTCGGGAGCAAATATCGGTCCGAATAAATTACGGTTCGGGCCTTCGTACGACTCGTCCGAGTCCGTTTCCGACACCCCTCCGCGCGCCCGTTTTTACGCCATGCCGAGGCTTCGCCACGAAAAAAACAGGGCACCGCGCATGCGTTCGCCGCATGCGGACACCTTTGTTTTTACAATACGTTCCCTGTCGGTAATTCAGCGTCGCCGCCCGTCGGACGCAGAGGCCCGACGGGACATGACGCATATTCAGGATCGGAGTGTTAAGCCCACTTCACCAGCGCGAAGTCCATGCGGTGCGGCAGGCGGTCGTTCTTGGGATAGACGCGCAGAGCCACGTCGAACGTACCCGTGCGTACGGGGGTGTAATCCACCGAGAAGGTCACCTCGCGTCCCGCCACCTGCTTCATGGCCAGGGCCTTGGTGTCGATCACGTTCACCGTCTGGCCGTCATCGATCTGCTTGGCGATCACCAGCTCGACGCCCAGATCGTCGGGGCGCAGCGCGGCCACGTCGAGCGTGACCTCGTAGCGGTACTTCTTGTCGACGAATATGGCCTCGTTGTCCAACTCCACGCGCTGCACGCCGAGGATGCGCACGTCGTCCCACGCGGCCGACACCTTGCGCTTCCACGCCGCGATCTCGCGGGCCATGCGGTAGTTGTCGGCGATCATCTCGCCCTTGCGGGCCGCCAGCTTGTTATAGAAGCGATCCTCGTAATCGATCAGCATTCGGTTGGTGGTGAAGTTCGACGCTATGTCGGCCACGCAGCTCTTCACCGCATTGACCCAGGCGTGAGGCACGCCGTCGGCGCCGCGGTCGTAGTAGAGCGGCACGATCTGATCCTCGATAGTGTTGTAGATCATCTCGGCGTCCAGCTCGTCCTGGAACTTCTGGTCGGTGAACGAACGCTCCATGGGCAGCATCCATCCCGCACCCTGCTTGTAGCCCTCGACCCACCAGCCGTCGAGCACCGAGAACTGCATCACGCCGTTCATCACGCACTTCTCGCCCGAGGTGCCCGATGCTTCCAGCGGACGGGTGGGGGTATTCAACCACACGTCGACACCCTGCACCATGCGGCGCGCCAGCTCCATGTCGTAGTTCTGCAGGAAGACGATCTTGCCCACGAACTCGGGCATGGCCGACACCTCGACGATGCGCTTGATGAGATCCTGTCCGGGCTTGTCGTTGGGGTGCGCCTTACCCGCGAAGATGAACTGCACGGGACGCTCCTTGTTGTTCACCAGAGCCGACAGACGCTCCAGATTGGTGAAGAGCAGATATGCGCGCTTGTAGGTGGCGAAGCGGCGGGCGAAACCTATGGTCAGCACGTCGGGGCGTATGCGCTCGACGATCTGCACCATCTGGCGCGGCGAGTCGAAACGCACCTGCGCGGGGTCGCTGTAACGCTTGCGTATGTGGTTTATCAAACGCTCCTTGAGCACCATGCGCTCCTTCCACAGATCGGCGTCGGGGATCTTGTGCACGCCCTGCCACTCGGGTATGTCGTACACGTGGCCCTCGAAGCCCTTGGGGAAATAGCGCGAGTAGAGACGGCGCAGGTTCGAGGCCACCCACGTGGGGAAGTGCACGCCGTTGGTGACGTAGCCTATGTGCAGCTCGTTCTTGAAGTAGCCGGGCCACATGTTGCCCAGGATGTCCTTCG
>ERZ827168.2751-NODE-2751-length-19590-cov-5.414896_pt1 | contig 19590 bp, 19 predicted proteins | sample MGYA00519868_ERZ827168 | MGnify/ENA primary metagenome ERZ827168 (study PRJEB31778, sample SAMEA3449271) | human gut metagenome | biome: human gut; feature: human-associated habitat; material: faeces | place: United Kingdom | collected 2010/2012 ...
TGTCCCGCTGGATACGCTGCTGGCAGAATCGGACGTTGTCTCGCTGCACTGCCCTATGACGCCGCAGACGGCACAGCTGATCGATCGGGCGACAATCGAGAAAATGAAGGACGGTGCGATCCTGCTCAATACCTCCCGCGGCGGACTGGTCAACGAGCAGGACCTGTGCGATGCGCTGAACAGCGGAAAGCTGTATATGGCGGCGGTCGACGTTGTCTCCTATGAGCCGATGAAGGCCGACAATCCGCTCCTGCAGGCCAAAAACTGCATCATCACCCCGCACATCGCCTGGGCACCGAAGGAGAGCCGCCAGCGCATCATGGACGAGACCGTCAGGAACATCCGCGCGTTCCTTGCGGGCAGCCCGATCAACGTCGTCAACGTGCCGGTCGAAAAAATTAAATAAAAAGAGAATAATATATGAATTAAATAGATAAAATAATAAAAGAAAACAAAAAAATAAAATTTTAAAGAAAAAAATAGTTGTATTTCTAATTTATATGTGTTAATATATAGTTACAAAATAAAAAAGTAAATAAAACCCCTGCATAGTGCGTGTAGACAGAATTTTTAGAACCAACACCTATTAAGAGGGGCCGATCTCTAAAATATGGCGTGCAAGCTTACATTTTATAGTAAGAAGCCCAGGAGTATTTAGGTAGGCACCCACCTGTTGCAGAACAGGTCCTTAAAAATTCAAGACATCTTGCGGCTAAGGCGGGGAATTTTTTTGTTTAAATTTATTGACGTGAAAAACTATTTAATAATTTTTCACGTCAATAAATTTTATAAATTAAAATTAAACATAGGAATAGTAGAAATAAAAGCAAATGTATATAGTGCAGCAGTAGTCCCTTGTAATAATTTGCCTATAATATAAGGCTTTATAGATAAATCAGTTTTAGAAATAACACTAAAAACTTGCAATAATATAGAAATACCACCAAATCCTAATAAAAATGATGTAATTATAATATTTATAGAAATAGCTTTTATATGTATATTAGAGATTAAATTAATACCATTTGTTATTTCAATGATTCCAGTTAAAAGTGGAGCGATAAAAGATATAGGTATATGTAAAAAGCTAAATAAAGGTGTTAAAAATACAACAAGAATATTTAATATTTTACTAGAATTTAATATTGATATAACAACGGAAAATAATACAACAAATCCACCAATCATCATAATTGTAGATATTGAATTAGAAATACTAGTTCCAATTATTTCACCTAAACTAGAAAAGCTTACATTATTATTTTTATTAGTTTTTTTATAGTTATTAAATGAAGCATTATTAAAAGTACTTTTTTTACATTTCCAAAATCTAAAAATTATTCCTACAGTAATACAAGATAATAGATGAGTAATAAATAGCAATAAACCTATAGTAGAATTTCCAAACATGCTAATACCAACAGTACCTATAATAAACAAAGGACCAGAATTATTTGTAAAACTAAGTAAACGTTCACATTCTTCTTTTGAACAAATATTGTCTTGCCTAAATTGGGATGCTATTTTTGCTCCAATAGGATATCCACTTATTATTCCCATAATAAATGCAAAACTACCTTCACCTCTGACATTAAATAAAGGTTTCATTATTTTATTTAGTAATTTACCAAGAATATTAATAATATTTGTTCTAGAAAGTAATTCTGTTGCAACAAAAAATGGAAATAGGGAGGGGACAACAGAATTTGCCCATAGTTTTAATCCTGATTTTGCGGCAACTAAATTGTTGTTAGAAAATATAATTAAACATAATGTAAATAATAAAAAAATAAATGGAATAATATATTTTCTAATCTTTATAATATAAAAATTAAATTTTGGAATAGATATTGATTTCAAAATATACACCTCAATAAAATATATTGAATAAATTGAAAAAAAATGCACATAACAATAAAAGAGGTGCTAGTATGAAAAATAAAAAAAACATGCGTGAATATATAGAGGATACAACAAAATATGGTGAATTTGTGTCTTCATATTTTGCTTGGGTATCTTTACCACAGCAAAAGAAAAATGTAGAGAGATTAGAAAATATAACAAATAGTAAAAATAATAAAAAATAAAGAAAAAGTTTAAAAAAATAAGAAAAAGTGTGAAAATTATAAGAAAATAAATAAAAATGACTATAAATTAACAAAGAAAAAATAAAAAACACTTTGAAAAAAAATAAAAACCTTGTATAATATTATTATAGGTCAAAGAAAGTCAAGGTAAAAATAAGAGGTGATAATATGAATATATCAGATATAATAGAAGACTTTATAAAAGATATGTTTAATGATGAAGAAGAATATATAGAAATACAAAGAAATGACTTAGCAGAGCATTTTAAATGTGTTCCGTCACAAATAAACTATGTAATATCCACAAGATTTAAACCATCACAAGGATATTATGTAGAAAGCAAAAGAGGCGGAGGAGGAAGTATAAAGATTAAAAAACTAAATGTAACAAAATCAGATTATTTAATGCATATAATAAAAAACATAGGAGATACTTTAACAAATCACGAAGCTAGTATATATATAAGTGATTTTTTATCATATAACATTGTTGATGAAAAAGAAGCGAAACTTTTAAAAGTAGCAACTAGTGATAATGTATTAAATGTATCAAAAGATATAAGAGACAAATTAAGAGCAAGAATTTTCAAGAATATGCTTTTAAATTTATAAATAAAAAGAAAGAGGAGGTAATTAATATGTTGTGTGAAAATTGTGGTAAAAAAGAAGCAAATGTACAATATACGGAGGTTATAAACGGAAAGAAAAAACAAGTATTTTTATGTGAAGAATGTAGTAAAAAACTTGGATTAGAAGATGAAATGAAATTTGATTTTCCAATTAATTTTTCAAGTTTCTTTGGAGACTTTTTAGAAGATTTTGAAAATACAGATTTCCTTCCAACATTAGATACTAAAAAAGATATAAGATGTGATTATTGTAATACAAGTTTTGAAGATTTTATGAATACAGGAAAATTTGGATGTGGACATTGCTATGACGCATTTCATAGTAAAATAGATCCAATATTAAAAAAGATACATGGAAGTAATAGACATACTGGAAGAATTGGAAATATTAAAGAAAGTAAGAAATTATTTGCAGGAGATGAAAAGACAGAAGTTGAAGTAAAAGAAAAAGAGGAAAAAAGTGAATTGCAAAAATTAAAAAGAGATTTAAAACAAGCAATAAAAGAAGAAAGATATGAAGATGCTGCAAAAATAAGAGATGAAATAAAAAAACAAGAAAATAAATAAAAGTTTTAAGTAGAAAGGAAGGAAAATTATATGAACTGGTATTTACAAAGCGGAAAAGATGCAGATGTTGCAATAAGTACAAGAGTTAGACTTGCTAGAAACTTAAGCGAATTTAAATTTAATTTAAAAGATAAAGAAAGTGTAAAACTATTAGAAGAAAAAATAAAAGATATTCCATGGACTGTTGGATATGGACTTAAATTTTTTAAACTAAAAGATATGGATGATATTACTAAAATGAGTTTAGTTGAAAAAAATTTAATTAGCCCAGAATTTGCTTTAAATAAAAATGAACTTGGTTCGATTTTAATAAATGATGATGAAAATATCTGTATAATGGTAAACGAAGAAGATCACTTGAGAATTCAAGTATTTAGTTCAGGATTTGATATAGAAAATACATTAAACTTAGCAAAAGAATTAGATGAAAAAATAGGAAATGCATTAAATTATGCAATGAGTGAAGATTATGGATATTTAACAAGTTGCCCTACAAATGTAGGAACAGGGCTAAGAGTGTCTGTAATGGTACATTTACCAGCACTTAGTAAAACTAAAAATATACAAAATGTACTAGATGCCATTGCAAATTTTGGTGTTAATATAAGAGGAATATATGGCGAAAATAGTAAATCATCAAGTGATATGTTCCAAATTTCTAATAAACAAACATTAGGTATTACAGAAGATGAAATTGCAAAAAATATAAAAATAATTACAGAAAAGGTTATAGAGCAAGAAAGAGCAGCAAGAAAATTTTTAATTAAAGATAATTTAGAATTAGAAGATAAAGTATATAGAAGTTTTGGTATTTTAAAAAATTGTAGAAAGATCTCAAGTGAAGAAACAAGAGATTTGTTATCAATAGTAAAATTAGGGACAGACCTAGGAATTATAGACGAAATGACAGATTTAAAAGTTCTAAAATTATATCTATATACAAAACCTGCTAATTTACAAAAATATTTAGGAGAAGAATATGATTCGTTAGAAAGAGATGTAAAGAGAGCAGAAGTTATAAAACAAATTATTGATGAAAAATAATAAAAAGGAAGGTGATATTATGATGTATAAATTTACAAGTAGAGCTCAAAAAGCTTTGGAAATTGCAAATAACATTGCTCAAGAATTAGGACATAGCTATATAGGAACAGAACATATACTATATGGTTTAACAGAAGAAGGAGCGGGAGTTGCTGCTAGAGTTTTGGAAAATCAAGGAATAAATTCAGAAGATGTTAAAAGCAAAATAGAAGAATTAATTGGAGTAGAAGAACCAACAGAAGAAACATTAGGATTTACTCCAAGAACAAAAAGAATAATAGAAAATTCTTATATTGAAGCTAGAAAACTTGGATATAACTATATAGGAACAGAACACTTATTAATAGGTATAATAAAAGAAGGAGATAGTGTTGCTGTTAGAATTTTATTAGATTTAAATGTAAATATTCCTAAATTATATAATGAAATAATAAAAGTATTAAATGAAGATGAATCTGTAAAGGATGATGAAAATACATCAGGAAAATCAACAAGTAGAAGAGGTAGTTATAATTCTACACAAACATTAAATCAATTTAGTGATGATTTAACTAAAAAAGCAGAAGAAGGTAAATTAGATCCAGTAGTAGGAAGAAATGAAGAAATAGAAAGAGTTATTCAAATATTATCAAGAAGAACAAAAAATAATCCTTGTTTAATAGGTGAACCAGGTGTTGGTAAAACAGCTATAATTGAAGGATTAGCACAAAGAATAATTGCTGGAGATGTACCTGAAATATTAAAAAATAAAAGAGTAGTAAGTCTTGATATTTCAGGTATGGTTGCTGGAGCCAAATATAGAGGAGATTTTGAAGAAAGAATAAAAAAAGCTTTAGGAGAAGTAAAAAAAGCAGGAGATATAATATTGTTTATTGATGAAATTCATACAATAGTTGGAGCAGGAGCAGCAGAAGGTGCAATAGATGCTGCTAATATTTTAAAACCAATGTTAGCAAGAGGAGAATTACAATTAATTGGTGCAACTACTTTAAATGAATACAGAAAATATATAGAAAAAGATGCTGCACTAGAAAGAAGATTTAGTCCTGTTAATGTTAAAGAACCAAGTGAAAAAGATACAATAAAAATTTTAAAAGGAATAAGAGATAAATATGAGGCTCATCATAATGTAAAAATTACAGACGAAGCAATTGAAGCTGCTGTTAACTTATCTGTAAGATATATAAATGATAGATTTTTACCAGATAAGGCAATAGATTTAATTGATGAAGCTGCATCAAAAGCAAGATTAAAAACATATACAGAACCAGATAGCTTAAAGAATTTACAAGAAGAACTAGAAACAATAACAAAAGATAAAGAAGAAGCTGTTAGAAATCAAAAATTTGAAAAAGCAGCATCATTAAGAGATAAAGAAAAAGAATTAAAAACTAAATTTGAAGAAGAAACTAAAAAGTGGAAAAATAAAAATACAAAATCTGTAACAAACATTACAGAAGAAAATATAGCAGATGTAATTTCTAGTTGGACTGGTATTCCTACTAAAAAATTAACAGAAGACGAAAATAAAAGATTGAAAAATTTGGAGAAAAATTTACATGAAAGAGTTGTTGGACAAAATGAGGCTGTAGAAGCGGTTGCTAAAGCAATAAGAAGAGGAAGAGTAGGGTTAAAAGATCCAAATCGTCCAATAGGTTCATTCTTATTTTTAGGACCTACAGGTGTTGGTAAAACAGAACTTTCAAAAGCATTAGCAGAAGTATTGTTTGGCGATGAAAATGCAATGATAAGATTAGATATGTCTGAATATATGGAAGCACATTCTGTATCTAAATTAATTGGTTCACCTCCAGGATATGTTGGATTTGAAGAAGGAGGGCAATTAACAGAAAAGATAAGAAGAAAACCATATGCAGTAATTCTTTTTGATGAAATTGAAAAAGCTCATCCAGATGTAATGAATATGTTATTACAGATTCTAGAAGATGGTAGATTAACAGACTCAACAGGTAGAACAGTTAATTTTAAAAATACTGTAATTATTATGACATCTAATTTAGGTGCTAGATTAATAACAGACAAAAAGACATTAGGATTTGCAAATAATGAAGATAAAAAAGAAGATGGCAATAAAGAATATGAAGAAACTAAAAAAGAGGTTATGGATGTTCTAAAGAAAGAATTAAGACCAGAATTTATAAACCGTATTGATGAAATTATTGTATTCCATAAATTAAATGATGATGAAATAAGTTGCATTATAGATATAATGTTAAAACAAGTTGTAGAAAGATTAAAAGCACAAAAAATAGAAATTGAATTAGATGAATCTGTTAAAAAGTTAATTGCAGAAAAAGGAATAGATAAAAACTTTGGTGCAAGACCTTTAAGAAGAACTATTCAAAACTTATTAGAAGATAGATTAGCAGAAGAAATAATTGATGGAAAACTAAATAAAGATAAAGTAACTAAAATAGGAGTAAAAGACGGTAAAGTTGTAGTAGAAAACTAATAAATATAAAACGGCAAACTTGAGGAAAGTTTACCGTTTTTATATTTATAAAATTTTTCCAAAAAGTGTTTGAATTGCCAAAATTTGCATTTTTCTTTAAAGTATGTTATAATTGTAATATAATAATTTAATATGTTCAATAAGGAGGCGTTTAAATTGTTTTATGTAATATATATTTTATTATTTACAATAGCATTGTTATTAGGGTATGCTATTATGCAATTGAAATTATTTGGAATTAATATAAAAGATTTTTGGAGCTTTATAGAAGCAAATCAAATGTTAGATAAATTATATGCTTTCTCTAAAAAATATAAAAGTTTGAATATACAAGAACAAATTATATATTTATCAGAAGCAGAAAAAATATTTAATGCATTTGATAAAGTGCCAAGTGCATTGTGGGAAGAAGAATATGATAAATATTCAGAAGTTTTAAACAAATATAAAGAGATAAAAATGTTAAGATGGGAATCAAACTAAGTTATGTATAATTAAAAGATTAGATAATAAAACTTATCTAATCTTTTTTTAATCTTTACTATATTAGTAAAATGCGAAAAGATTGAAATAAAAACAAAAATATGATATAATAATTATGTAACCTATAGATAAATTTTTATAGAAGGAGGCATAAATGTTTTATTTTGCGAAGTTAGCAGTTGTAACTACACTTTCAATTGCTATATCAACAACAGGAGCGACATCAGGAACAACAGAAGGAGGTAGTAATAATGCTGCTAATCAGCAACAGCAGCGGGAAATTACCAAAGATGAAAATTTAAAACATATCGAAGGAGGGGTTGTAAAACCCGAAGATATGTATATATCTTTGGAAGAAGTAACTTATTATTTCTCTCAGAATGTTGACACCAAGTGTCAATTATCCAAAGATTCTTTTATAGAATTGATGGAAAATCTACCATATGATTATGAAGGTTTCTATTCAAGAAACGCAGAATTTATATGGGAGATGGAACAGGAGTATGAAGTTAACGCACTTGTTTATTGCGGGATATCTGCAATAGAATCAGGTTGGGGAGTATACGGAGCTTCTGATCATAACTATACAGGAATGATGGGAAGTGAAGGCTTAATATATTTCCAATCAGATGAAGAGGGAATAGAAGCAACTTTTGCCAATATCGCTGAAAATTATGTACCATATGGTGCAGATACCTTAAGCGGTATGGCAGAAAAATATGCTGGATCTTATTCCTGGGCAGATCAGGTTTATTCTGCTATAAGCATGATAATTTCCCAATAGGATCTATAAAATAAAAAATGTTATATAATAATTATATATAACAAAAATAGGAGAGATTTTAATTAATCTCTCCTTAATTTATGTAATTAAATTTTATTTAGATTTTTTATCATCTTTCATTACTTCTTTAATTGCACCTAAACTGCTTAATGCATTTGTTGCTTCAAAAGGTATAAATACTTTGTTAGCTTCACCATTAGCAATTTCTTTTAATGCTTCTAATGATTTTATTTGTACTAGTTTTTCATCTGGATCTGCATTTTTAATTGCTTCATATACCATTTGAATTTCTTTAGCTTTAGCATCGGCAACAGCTTTTATAGCTTGAGCCTCACCATCAGCTCTTCTTATCTTTGATTCTTTTTCAGCTTCTGCATCTAATATAGCAGCTTCTTTTCTACCTTGTGCAATAGTAACAGCAGATTGTTTTTGAGCTTCTGCTTCAAGAATTAATGCTCTTTTATTTCTTTCTGCATTCATTTGTTTTTCCATTGCATCTCTAATATCAGCAGGTGGGTTAATGTCTTTAATTTCAACTCTATCTATTTTACATCCCCATCTATCTGTTGCTTCATCAAGAATAACTCTTAATTTTTGGTTAATTCCATCTCTAGAACTAAATGTTTCATCTAAATCCATTTTACCAACAATATCACGAATAGTTGTAATAGCTAAGTATTCAATACCTTTCTTTAAACTTTGAATTTCGTATACTGCTTTAGCTGGATCTGTTACTTGATAGAATACAACTGTATCTATTGTAATTGTAACATTATCTTTTGTAATAACACCTTGAGGTGGAATATCCATTGTTTGTTGTTTTAAACTAACAACACTTCTTACATGATCAACAAATGGAATTATAATTGTAAGACCTGCATCAGCTACTTTATGAAATTTACCTAACCTTTCAATTATATATACCTCAGATTGTCTAACAACTTTAATTGATTTAAATGCTATAAATAATATTATAACAAGTAAAATTAATAAAAAAGCCATTTTAATTTCCTCCTTATATTTTAATAATATATAATAATAAAATATTAATAACTAAATTTTAATAGTAGAATTAATAGGTTCTACTAAGGCTTTAACTCCTCTTATTTCTAAAACTTTTACTTCTGTTCCAGCTTGTATAGTAGAATTACCGTTACAAATAGCAGACCATACTTCACCATCAACTTTAATTTGACCTTTACATTCAACCAAATTTATATCTTCTATAACGAGACCGCTTTTCCCAATTATAGAGTAAACGTTTGTTGAAATAGTTTTATCATTTTTGGTAATTCTATTAACTAAGGGTTTTGTTGCAAATATTAATATTGCTGATGATATTACAAATACAGCAGTTTGAATGATTATATTACTTGTAAAAAAACTAACAATCATTGCTAAAAGAGCTCCAATACCTAACCAGAAAATTAAAAATCCTAATGTAATAATTTCTGCTACAAAAAATATACCAGCAGCTATTAACCATATTTGCCACATAAAAGTTACCTCCTATAAATAAACCTATTTCTATTATACTATAAATTTCCTTAATTTTCAAATGTTTTATGTAATTTATTAAATTATTTACACTTGTTAATAATATGACAAAAATAATATGATAAGTAGATTATATTGCAAAATTTTTTAAACAGGTTGTAAAATTATAAAAAAAATGATAATATCTTTATGAAAAAAACAAAGGAGAAAATTAAATGATAAAATCAGATAGAGGTATAACATTAATGATATTAATAATTACAGTAATAATATTATTAATATTAGGAGGAATTGGAGTTTATACAAGTGTGGATTTGGTTAGAAATTCCAAAAGTAATAAGTTGACAGTGGAATTAGAAACAGTGCAACATGCTATTTTAGAAGAATATACAAAATATAATGCAATAAATAAAGTTAATTCTAATTTTGAGTTTTTGGGTACTAAATTAACAGATGATAATTTGAAGAAAAATCATATAGAAAAGGGTATTGGTAAATATTATTTTGAATATGATTCTGGTAAGGTAATAGAATTAAAAGATTTAAATATTCAAAATTACTATATTATTGATGAGAGTAGTTTAAATAAATTAGGAATAAAAAATAGTGAAGATGAGTATATAGTTAATTATAAAACTGGTGAAGTTATGAACAAAACAAAATTAAAAAATAATGTTGGAGAGGCATTGTATATTTGTAATAATTAATTTGGAGGTAATATTACTTTGGATAAAGAAAAAATAATGCTTGAATTAGAAGATTTAGGAATTTCAAAAGAAAATATAAAAATAAATGAATATATGAGTAAACATACTTCATTTAAAATAGGTGGACCTGCAGATATTTTTATAAAAGTTACTAAAATAGAAGAAATTAAAAATATAATTAAAATTGCAACTAGTAATAAAATTCCTTTTTATGTTTTAGGAAATGGAAGTAATATTTTAGTAAAAGATAATGGAATACGAGGAATTGTAATAAAAATTGAATTAAAAGAGATTAATATAAATTATAATAATGAAGAAGCATTAGTAACAGTTGGTAGTGGTATACAATTAGGATTTTTAGCACATAAATTGTTAAAAGAAAGTATAGAAGGTTTTGAAGAATTTGCAGGTATACCAGGAACTATAGGTGGAGCAATAAGAATGAATGCGGGAGCACATGGAAAAGAAATGAAAGATATAATTGTAGAAACAAAATATCTTGATTTAAATGGAAATATAAAAATCATTAATAATGAAGAGCACAAATTTAAATATAGAGATAGCTTATTTGGAAAAGAAAAATATATTATTTTAGAAACTACACTAAGATTAAAAAAAGGAATTAAAGAAAATATAGAAAAACAAATGAAAGAATATGCGGAATATAGAAAAGAAAAACAACCAATAGAATTTCCTAGTGCAGGTAGTACATTTAAAAGAGGAGAAGATTTTATAACTGCAAAATTAATAGATGAATGTGGACTAAAAGGGTATAAAATTGGTGGAGCAGAAGTATCTAATAAACATGCTGGATTTGTAATAAATACTGGAAATGCAACAGCAGAGGATGTTATAAAATTAACAGAGTATGTAAAACAAAAGGTTTATGAAAAGTTTAAAAAGAAAATAAATTTAGAAATAGAAATAATTGGTGAAGAATAGTAGCATAAGAAAGAGAAAGGAAGAATTAAAATGAAAGGCTTTTTTGAATGGTTTAAATCAGGAACAAAAATGAAAAGATGGATATTATTAATATTAGTAGGTATAGCTTTGGCTTGTTATGGAATATCAGAAATAATAGTGTCTAAAGAAATAAATTTTGGATTTATAGCAATAGGAAAAATAGTAATATCTTTTATAATTGGATTTAGTTGTATAGTATTAGGAATTATATTTATAAATAAAAGAAATTTAGAGCTTATGATAGAAGCTACTGATGATAGAATGGAAAACAAAAAAAATGTTAATGTTAATTCATTAATTTTTAACAAAACTGTATATCACAAAGGACCTAATATAGTAGTTATAGGTGGAGGAACAGGATTAAATACAGTACTTTCAGGTATAAAATCATATACAAGTAATGTTACTGCAATAGTAACTGTATCAGATTATGGAAAAACTCCTTCAAACTCAAGAGAAGAAATGCAAGTAATGCCATTGGAAGATGTTAAAGATAGTATTGTTGCATTAGCTTCAAAAGAAGGACAAGTTGATAAATTGTTTAATTATAAATTTGATTCTGGTAAATTAAAGGGAATATCTTTTTCAGACATATATTTTTCAGCAATGAAAAATATAAATGGAAATTTTGAAGAATCTGTAATTAAAAGTAATGAAGTTATAAATATGATAGGAAAAGTTATACCGGTTACATTAGAAGAAATGAAGATTTGTGCAGAATTGGATAATGGGTATGTTATAGAAGATAAAGATAGAATTGCAGAGGTAGCTTATGATAAAGTTACAAAAATAAACAGAATCTTTTTAAATCCAAATAACTGTAAACCTGCACCAGGAGTATTAGATGCAATAAAAAATGCTGATTGTATAGTAATTGGTCCAGGTAGTTTATATACAAATGTTATTCCTAATTTATTAGTTAGTGGAATTGCGAGAGAAATAAAAGATAGTAAAGCAATAAAAATATATGTAAGCAATATTATGACAGAACCAGGTCAAACGGATAACTTTAGTGTTGCAGACCATTTAAATGCTATAATAGATCATTGTGGTGAAGGAATGATTGATTATTGTATATATGACACAGGAGAAGTTGTCCCTGAATTTATAAAGAAATATAATATGGAAGGAAAAGACTTAGTAGAGCAAACTGTTGAAGAGGTGAAAGAAAAGGGAATATACTTTATTCAAAGAAACCTTTCTATGATACAAGGGGATAGAATAAGACATGATCCTATTTTAGTCGCAGCATCTATAATAGAAATAATTTGTGATGATTTAAAATATAAAGATAAACAAAATGATCCACAATATTTAATGATGAATAGTAAATTACAATCAGATAAAAGAATTGAAAAAATAAAAAAATTATCAAATAAAAATAATAAAAAGATAGATAAAGAGGATAAGTCGAAAAGAAAGAGCAAATTTAGTAGTAAATATAGCGATAGAATAGCATCTATAAAAGAAGCAGATGAAAAAATGAAAAGAAAATCAACATCAAAACTTGAAAAAACAAAGAAAAATGAAGAAGATATATATAAATTTGATATATCTAATGATGAAGGAAAAACAAAAAAAGAAAAGATAGAAGAAAAGAAAAAACCTGTAAAAAAAGAAGAAAAAGTTGAGAAAAAAACAAAAACTACAAAAGCTAAAAAGACAGAAATAAAATCAAAATCTACTAAGAAAAAAGAAAATGTTAATATTAAGGCAACTGAGGAACAAAAGCAAAAGTCACCAGATGAAATAAGAAAAGAAATGATGAATAAATTACAACATAGTATATGGAACAAATAGTTTGGAGGAAATATATGGAATTTACTAATGAGAAATTGAGTTTAGAAGAAGGATTAAAAAGAGAATGGATAATAACAAATGGGATTGGAGGATATTCAGCATCAACAATAGTCGGAGCAAATACAAGAAAATATCACGGATTACTTGTTGCTCCGCTTACACCACCAGCAAGAAGATATTTAATATTATCCAAAGTAGATGAGAGTATAGAAATAAATGATAAAAAGTATGAGTTGTATACAAATATAGGAAAACAATATGTATCAGATGGATTTAAGTATCAACAAAGTTTTAGAAAAGAGTTTTTACCTGTTTTTAATTATAAGGTGGAAAATGTAGAAATAACTAAGATTATTTGTATGGAGTATGGAAAAAATACAGTTGGAGTATATTATAAAATTAAAAATAAAGATTCTAAATTAAGAGTAAAATTAAATTTAGCTCCAATTGTGAATTTTAGAGATTTTCATTGTGTAAATAATAATCATAAATTTAAGTTAAGACAAGATGTAAAACGAAACAAAATTAAACTTATTATAGATGATAATTCTGTTAATCCTATATATATAAGAGTTTCAGAAGGAGAATATATTGAGCATAAAGATGATCAGTTTAATAATATGTTTTATCTTGAAGAAGAAAAAAGAGGATTCTTAGCAGAGGAAAATCATGTCGTTCCTGGAGTTTTTGAAACATATATAGAACCGGATGAAGAAAAAGAAATTTCATTTGTTTGTTCTTTAGAGGAAAATATAGATGAAATTAATGTTAAAAATCTTATAGATAAAGAAATTATAAGATTAAATAAAATATTTAATGAATCTTTATTAATTGATAATAGAGAAAAAAGTAAAACTAAAAAAGAAATTGAAAAAGATGAATTAGTAAAAGAATATTTAATAGCAGCTGATAATTTTGTTGTATATAGACCATCTTTTAGATTACATACATTAATTGCAGGATACCCATGGTTTTTAGATTGGGGAAGAGATAGTTTAATATCATTTGAAGGAATATTGCTAATACCTAAAAGATTTAAAATTGCAAGAGAAGTATTGCTTACATATGTAAGAGACATAAAATTTGGATTAGTTCCAAATGGTTATTCTGGTTTTGATAATAGACCATTATATAACAGTGTTGATGCATCACTTTTATTATTTGAACAAATTAAAAAATATATAGAATATACAAATGATTATAAATTTGTAGAAGAAAATATTTATAGTCATTTAGAAAATATTATTAGTAATTATATAAAAGGAATAGATGTTGAGGATAATAATATTTATTTAGATGATGATTATTTATTAGTGTCAGGAACAGAGAATACACAAAATACTTGGATGGATGCAAAATGTAATGGAATAGCTATAACACCAAGAAATGGAAAAGCAGTAGAAATAAATGCAATGTGGTATAATGCCTTAAAAATAATGGAAGAACTAACAAATAGAATTGGAAAAAAAATTGATAGCAAAAAATATGCTGATTTAGCAAAAAAATGTAAAAAAGCATATAATGAAAAATTCTATAATAAAAGAAGAAAATGTTTATATGACGTGTTAGGTGATAGTAAAATAAGACCAAACCAATTGTTTAGCTTAAGTTTAACTTACCCAGTGATAGATTGTAACTCAGAAGAAGCTCAAAATATAATAAATGTATGTAAAAAGAAATTATTAAATAATTATGGATTAAAATCACTTGCAAAAGATGAAGAGAATTATACTCCAATATATGAAGGAGATTCTCTAAAAAGAGATAGTAGTTATCATCAAGGAATAACATGGACTTGGCTTTTAGGGTTATATTATAATGCTCTAAAAAATATATTAAAAACAACAAAAAACAAAAAATATAAATTAGAAATTGAAGAAGAATTGAAAAAGTTAATAAGAAATACAACAAAAACTTTTACAAAAGATATAAATGAAGATGGTTGTATAGGTAGTATTTCTGAAATATATGATTCTATAAAACCACAGTTACCTAAAGGAGCATTTGCTCAGGCTTGGAGTGTTGCTGAAGTATTTAGAATAATTTTGGAAAAATAATAAGGATGGAAAAATGGTATCTATAGAAGAATTAGAAAGACAATTAAATAGTGGAAAATTATCAAGTATTTATTTATTATATGGTGAAGAAAAATATTTAATAGAAAATGATATAAAAAAAATCAAAAAAATATTTGGTGATTTAATAAAAGGTATAAATTACATTTTATTAGATGAAAATAATATAGATGAAATAATATCAGATATTGAAACGCCAGCATTTGGATATAGTAAAAAACTAATAATTGTAAAAGATACAGGACTATTTAAAAAAGATGGAAAAAAGAAAAATGTAAAAGCAGTAAGTATAAGAGAAAAACTAAATGAATATATAAAAAATAATATAGATATAATAAATGAAATGGCAGTTGTTATTTTTACAGAAGATGATGTAGATAAAAATGAATTATTTAAAACTATTGATAAAATAGGTTGTACATGTAAATTTGATTATCAAAAACCAATAGAATTACAAAAAAGAATAAAAGCAATTTGTCAAGCATATAAGGTAAATATAGATAATTTTACATTACAATATTTTATAGAGTCTTGTGGGACAAGTATGCAAGATTTAATTAATGAAATTAGAAAATTAATTGAATATGTAGGTGTAAATGGAACTATAAAAAAGGAAGATATAGACAAATTATCAATAAAACAAATAGATAGTGTAATATTTGATTTGACAGATAATTTAGGAAAGAAGAATATAAAAAATGCAATGGAAGTTCTTCAAAACTTATTGTATTTAAAAGAACCAATACAAAAAATATTAGTAACTTTGTATAATCATTTCAAAAAATTATATTTAGTAAAATTGGCATTAAAATATAATAAAGATGTAACACAAGTTCTAAATTTAAAACCTAATCAAACATTTTTGGTTAGTAAATATAAAAATCAAGCAAGTTATTTTAATGAAAAAGATTTAAGAATAATATTGAAGGAATTAGCAGATTTAGATTATAAATATAAAGTTGGATTAATAGATATAAATATTGGGTTAGAAACAATACTTTGTACATATTGTTCATAATTAATGTATATAAAAACCACTTTTGGATAAAAATAAATATAAATTTATTCAAAGGTGGTTTTATGTTTAAGAATATAAATAAAAGGAAAATAATTATAACATTTTTTGTGTTAATTTTAATAGGAATATGTACTTCATTTTATTTATTTAAAAATAGTGAAGTAGAAGCATTATCTAAGTATGGTTCAAGGGGGAGTGAAGTGACCCAAATACAAACAAAATTAAAAAGATGGGGATATTACAGTGGAAATGTAGATGGAATTTATGGGAGTCAAACTGTAGTTGCTGTTAAAAAATTTCAAAAGAAAAATGGATTGACTGTAGATGGAATTGCAGGAAAGAATACTTTGGCTGCAATGGGAATATATAACTCTTCTAATAGTTCTAGTTCATCTGGAACTTCAAGTAATTCTTCAAATGTTAATTTGTTAGCAAGACTAATTCATGGAGAAGCCAGAGGAGAACCATATACAGGAAAAGTTGCAGTAGGAGCTGTTGTGTTAAATAGAGTAAAAAGTAGTTCTTTTCCTAATACAATTGCAGGAGTAATATATCAGTCAGGGGCATTTGATGCAGTTTCAGACGGACAAATAAATTTATCACCAGATAGTAGTGCTTTAAAAGCTGCACAAGATGCAATAAATGGATGGGATCCATCATATGGGGCAATTTATTATTTTAACCCATCAACCGCAACTAATAAATGGATTTGGTCTAGACCTCTTACTGTAACAATAGGAAAACATAGATTTTGTAAATAAGTCTTATTCTGAATGGGGCAATAGTTGGCAATGGGGACGTGTTTTTTGACAACATAAAAATTTAATAAAGAGATTAAATTTAATATAAATTATTAAAAACCAAGCTTAAATTAAAATTAGGTTTGGTTTTTATTTTGTAATAAAATTAAAATATAAATTTATATTAAAATTATATTTGACAAATAAATCTCATATTGTTAATATATAAGTGTCAAAAAATATATGGAGGAAATTAATGACAATATATCCAAATGCTTACTTAAAAAATGTAAGAGAAATAACAATAGATTTTTTAAAACAGAACAATATTGAAGCTTTAATATTAGATGTTGACAATACTTTAATAGATTATTATAAAAATTTAGAAAAAGAAACAATAAGATGGGCTGAAGATTTAAAAAAAGATGGAATAAAATTATACATTTTATCTAATTCTAACAAAAAAGAAAAAGTAAAAAATGTGGCAAAAAAATTGGAAATACCATATGAATATTTTGCAAAAAAACCATTAAAAAATGGATTTTTAAAGATACAAAAAACATTAAATATTAAACCAGAAAATATAGGAGTAGTTGGAGATCAAATATTTACAGATGTGATTGGTGGAAATAGATGTAAAATGTATACGATTTTAGTTGATCCAATCATTCAAAAAGATTTTTGGTTTACAGCATGGAAAAGACCAATTGAAGATAAAATAAAAAGTAAAATAAAAAAAGAAAACAAAGGAGAAAAATAGAATGTATTTTAATGATGTACATATATATTGGTATGTGTTTGTAATAATTCTTGGATTGTTAATGGGACAATTTGTTGATTGGATGATAAGAAGATTACCGGATGATAAAAAAATATTCTCAAAGGAGATATTTAAAGATTATAAGAAAAATTATAAACTAAATTATTTAATGATGTTAATTAATGCAATACTATATGTTGCAATACTGTATGTTTTTGGAATAAAAGATACATTCATTGCGAATCTTGATTTAATTAAGTATTATATATTAACTCCAATATTGTTATCAATATTTGTGATAGATTACAAGCATCAAATAATACCAAATAGATTAACATTAACATTATTTGAAGTAGGATTAGTTTTTGCTTTTATATACGGATTATCAAATATTGCAATTTCAATAAATATGATATTAGGAATGGTTGCAGGAGCAGGAATATTTTTATTAATTACATTGATTGGTGGGATAGTTTATGGAAAAGAAGCAATGGGATTTGGCGATGTAAAATTAATGGGATGTTTAGGCTTATGGTTTGGACTTTCTGAAATAATTATTATAGCATTAATGTCATTTTTAATAGGAGCAATTTTAAGTATAGTGTTATTAGTTACAAGAATAAAAAAATCTGATGAATACATACCATTTGGTCCATTTATAGTGTTAAGTACATTTATAGCAATGTTTGTACCATACAATACAATATTAGTTATATTAATGAAAATATTTACATTAGGATTATATAAAGGGTAAAAGAGGTGTAATATATGAATCAAAAAATACAATGGCTTAGAAATACAATGGCAAGTTTAAACTTACAAGGGATAATAATTTCTAATCCAATAAATATAAAATATTTAACAAATATAGATGCAGAAGGAATATTATTAGTAACAAGAAAAGAAAATATATATATTACAGATGGAAGATATGTTGAAGCTGTTCATAGTATATTAACAATAGAAGATGAAATAATAGTTTATAATATAACAGATGTCTCAAAAGATGATTATGAAAATTTCTTTATGTTTTGTGAAAATGTTGGTTTTGAGGAAAACTATGTTACATATGCAAAGTATAAAGAATATATGCATAAATTTAAAATAAATAATTTTGTAGAAACAGAAAATATTATAGAAAAACAAAGAGCGATAAAAGATGATGATGAAATAAAAAATATAACAATTGCATGTGAAATTACAGATAAATGTTTTTCACATCTGATAGATTTTATAAAGCCAGGTATGACAGAAAAACAAATAGCAAAAGAAATTGATGAATTTTACAATAATAATTCAGATGGATTATCTTTTGATACAATAGTAGCATCTGGAGAAAACTCATCAAAACCACATGCAGTGCCTACAGATAGAAAAATACAAGAGCAAGATATAATTACAATTGATATGGGATGTAAATTTAAAGGATATTGCTCAGATATGACAAGGACAATATTTATAGGAAGTGTACCAGAATATGTAAAACCGGTATATGATTTAGTTTTAAAAAATCAAACTCAAACATTAAATCAAATGAAAGATGGAGAAAATATAAGATTATTAACTAAAATGGTTGAAAATGATTTTAGATTGCATAATTTTGATTTAATTCATAGTTTAGGACATGGAGTTGGATTAGAAATACACGAAAGACCATTTATAAGTTATAGAAATGATAATCAATTAAAAGAAAATATGGTTGTAACAGATGAACCTGGAATATATTTACCAGGAAAGTTTGGTGTGAGAATAGAAGATACAGTATTAATAACAAAATTTGGTTGTATAAATTTAACAAAATCTGAGAAAAATTATATTATAATATAATGTAAGTATTGATTTTAGTAGAAAAATAGTGTAAAATAAATAAAGTTTAAATAAATTTTGAAAGGGGTAATAATATGGCAGCAGTATATTCAGCAGGAGATTTTAGAAATGGAACAACATTTGAAATGGATGGAAA
>ERZ827168.2752-NODE-2752-length-19587-cov-4.952079_pt1 | contig 19587 bp, 17 predicted proteins | sample MGYA00519868_ERZ827168 | MGnify/ENA primary metagenome ERZ827168 (study PRJEB31778, sample SAMEA3449271) | human gut metagenome | biome: human gut; feature: human-associated habitat; material: faeces | place: United Kingdom | collected 2010/2012 ...
TTTTGAAAAGAAATGGCAATTCTCAGCCGACCTTATAAAGAAAGGTTTCAAGATTCTCGAAGTATCGGACGATTCGCAATTTACCGAAGGCAATCTCCCACTTTTGGTAGAACCTTCAGGCAAATATATTCTTCGTGCCTACAAAACAGGCAAGCCCGATATTGTCGACACAAAAGTTACATTGAACGACAAATACTACATTTGCAATAACTAATTTTATATCTATTTCCAAGGGATTCTAAAAAATGCCTTTTTTTTTGCCAAATAAAAGGTCAGGGAATTTCTTCTTCCTTGACCTCAATTCTTTATGTCATGTAGTTTGTGTTTTCAAGCGAAATGATATTATAATTTTAAACAGTTAATTAAAAATCTTAGATATTTTCACTAATTGTTCTCTAAAATTCAAGCCATTAGTAAAAAGAATAAAACGCTTTCGTTCCTCTATTTCTTTGACAAAATTACCCATCCTAGATTGCGCCATTTCAAATGTTTTTATTTCATCTTCGTCCATATATTGCTGCGCTATTAAAAAATTTTTAGATGCAACAATCTCGTTAAAAATGTAAATTGCATTTCTACAATAATCAACAATAAAAGTTCTGTTCAGAATAATATCAGAAATCGTACTTCTTAATGTTTCTGCCTCTTTATCGCAACTATCGGTTCGTTTGTCTGTTAATGAAAGATATCTCTTCATTGCTTTATCAGCAAAATCTATTTCATTTGTAAAGTCAATTTTAATATCTATATCATGATGCAATTCTTTACATACATTATCAAGTTCAGCAATTGTTTCTTTTGCAATAGAAATTGATGATTTCAACAATGAGCACCGAAAATTATTTACTTGTTGTTTCTCTATCTTTTCAATTATTACACCTAAAATAACAGCACCTAAAACACTTGCTCCAATTGACATGCTAACAGTTCTTATAGATTCATTTATTTGTTTAACAAAATATAAAAATATAAGAATTATACTAATAACGCCTAATAGCATGTACCAAAAATTCAATTTGTTTTTCATATTTAATACCTCCTAGGGTTATTGAAATAATTATATTAAATTTCCATAATCATAGTTTAATACAACTTCGACTTCTTCTTTGAATTTTGCTTGTTCGATAAAGGCATTTACGGCGGAAACGGGAATAGCATAATTCATTGCCAAAGCATCCTCTCTGCCTAAGGTCTTTATACCTATAAATTCGCCGTTACCATTAAACACAGGATCGCCAGAATTACCTTGAACAATCGGTGCAAAAACATAATGAATTTGTCACTACCGATAAGACGTTCGCTGTCTCTGACTATTCCATCAAGAATACAAAGTCCTTGACTTTTACTGTTGCCTATGGTATAAACCTTTTCACTCTTTTCCACCTCTTTTGCGCAAAAAGTAACGTCATCTGCAGATAAATAATAGGAATGCAACGCACCACATATTTCTTTATATTGACATAGATTAGGTCTAATTCGTATACATTTTGCGACGCTTATTAGCATAAAATTTCGTTAGCGGCATACAAAACTCCACGTTCGCTCTTTTTATCAAATACGACGTAAGCGTTGGACAGTATATATCCGTCATCGATAATAATTTCTATCCCCACGCAACAAAGCACATCAAAGTCCACTTAAATTTCAGCAATAAACTTTCTGTTCGTCTTAACATTTCGGTTGCGGAAAGCGGAGCATTATTTACTTGCCCATTTTCTGTTTCATTCAGCATTTTAAGGCGGCTTCTTTTACTTGTCTTGCCGCCACAGCATTCACAGACATCTGAGCATAAAGTATTTTACAATCTGCACACCACACATAGCAACAAAAACTGCAATATTTCTACATATGACTAATACATTTACAAAACCTACACTTCAATATGCATTTGGGCCTCTCTCTATATCCTTACTATGCTTGATAGCCGACTTTTCCTCCATCTACTTTAAAACTTCGATCGCTTTGATCGTACCAACCTACAAAATGCCAATAATAATAGGATATATTGTGACGCATTTCTGTATCACAATCACTATATGTGCCTTGGTTATGGCCAACAATAAATCCTAATGACGGTAAAATATCTCTGTCATTACTTGGACTATTCCAATTAAACATGCCTTCGCTATAGCACCTAGATATTGTTCCCGTTTCTGCATTATACCCGACAATTCCACCTACACGTCCATTGGCTGTTGCCCAATAATAGTTAATTATAATATTCGAAGCATATGAATGTTCAACATTCCCGTGGTTTAGCCCTACAATACCACCCGCATATCCTGAAACATTCATTTGAGAACCATAATTATCTGAGTCACAAACATATCCGTTATTTAAGCCAACTATACCGCCAAGATATACTTTGAATAATCGAACATCATATGTGCTGCTTCCCGAAATATCACAATTTAAAACCCTTCCATTTGATTCGCAACACCCGGCTACTGCGCCAATATACATTATAGTATTGGCAGAAGATAAATTACTCGTTTGAATTTTTACATTGGGGAAATGTAAATTTTTGATTGTCCCATATAAATAATTGACAAAACCATAATCTCCTCCGTCAGTCGTAACCAATATTTTCATATTGTAAAGAGCCCAATTATTTCCATCTATTGTTCCACTGAAACTTTGAATAGGAACCCAATCATAACCATTTAAATTAATGCTTTGGGTCAACCTATAATAAACCGAACTTGATGTACTTTTTCTAATATTATTTAAGTGCCTATAACAATTTGTTGTATATGGAGACGAATTTGTTCCTGCTCCGCCAGCAAATAAATTATCTACCGTCATACTACTAACATTTAAAAATTTAGTTTCATTATTGAAAGTAATTCCATTGATTACAACACTGTTAAGCTTAATCGTTGTAGTTCCTAATGATGTTGGAAGATAACTTGTTATATCAAAACTGGTTATACTCTTTGTTTTTGATAAAGAATATTGTCCATTTTTGTTTGTTATAGTAAAGTTAACTCTATCGAAAGTTTCATTTACATTCCAAGATAATGTAACAACGTCACTATTTGACACAGACCATTTAAATTCATTCCCATAGCCAATCTGAACCGTCAATAAATAGTCTGGAGCAAGTGTTGGATAAATTGTAATATCATATCCAATTAAAGCTTTTTTATCTATACTTAGTTTGCTGTTTGAAAATACAAAATTAGCACTAGATGTATTGACATAAGGCGATGTACAATCCACAATCGCGCCATTATAAAGAACTACCAGTTCAATTGTATACGAATCCCCTCTTGGAAGTTGAATACGATTAGTGTCATAAAGCACACCATCTATTCGCCATCTCAATTGTGTGGGATTGATATACAAATTTGATGTAATTGACGAGTCAGTACTAGAATAAATCACATAACAAGTTTGCCCAGCGCTTAATGTAAATGAGTAAGTCTTGTTTGTTCCACTTGTAGTTACAGATCCAATATGGCTTCCATTAGAATTATATACCGACGCATATTTTGATCCGCTCGGCCAACTTATATCCAATTTATAAGCCATGCTGGAATTATATGGATTTGTGAATTTCATCACTTTTTGATTGCTGTTTATTATTTGAGTTGTTTGATTCAAATCAATTTCGTTCGGATTATACACTTCAACATTGACAGTTATTGAATAAGTCGCCGAATTAGTCAAGTATATGTATTTAGCTGTATTAGCTTTTAAATGCACATAATATTTCCCCGATGTAATATAAGTGCCCCCGGATAATGAAATTTTCGTGTTACTAACCGAGATTAAATAATACCCCAATACGGAAGCTGTTAATTTGTAAATTCTTTTATCTCCAGAGCCCACCTCAACAGTATTATCTCCAAGACCCATTTTATCTTCGAGGCTAAATGAAATCCCCACATTATTTATTGTATCCTCCTCAACAATCAACAAATATCGTGTGGAGCTATCATATTCATAAGTTAAACTATTTTGTACTGTTTCGATTGCCTGTAAACAATTATTTGCATCATATTGATATAATTTAATCGTGCATCCGTTTGCCGTAAATTTTCTTGTTCCTTTATATGTGGGCGTAAAACTAAATGCCTTACCTAAATTGAACAAATATGATCCATTAAAATCATCAGATAACCCGACTATTGCACTTGTCGGAGTCCCCAAAACTAATGAATTCGCAATATCGTTCATATATGTTTCATTCATATTTCTAAGTTATGAACTATGCCCGGTTGTGTCGGAATTGCTCTATTCTCAGTATAATCCGCCGTTCCAAAGATTTTTGTATATCGTTTGAATCCGTTATATGATATTCCATCTTCAAAGCCGTATCCCAATTGAGAGTTCAAATCAATAAATAAATCGTCCATAATAACGATTTCGTTATTGATTACATTCACTAATCCAAGAACATCCCTAACTTCTTCGTATGTAATTTTACCTTCTAAATTCGAATCTATTTTCGTAAATAAAATGTCGAATAAATCAATGCCAAAATCATTAAATATTCTTGCAAGGCCATCAACAAAATTTAGTGTCGTGCTTGTCAACCCGGGACAATCATCAATAACATTTATTACCGAATTAATAAGATCGCTATAATCGTTTATAATTGCCCCATAATCTTCATATTTCTCACAGTTTACCTCAATATCTTCAATTAAAGCTCTCAATAAATGAATTGAAGTCATAGAGCCATAAGCAACAACATTCATGTTTACGTCAGCAGTGTAAGCACCATTCCATGCGTCACGAATGTTTTGCAGTTCTTCTTCATTCATTATGCTTTCTACACCTTTATTAATTACTTCATAGTTTTCATCCGTGTAACCCATCATTTTTAATAAAATTTCAAGTTCTCCCAAAACAGAACCACTGTAAGGCGTACCCAAACTGAATACCGAGGCTACGTTATAAGGATGTTCGGTTGCATACATAATATTTGTTAAACCGCCCCTACTATGCCCAACTAAATTAAATCGCGGCAATACACCCGTCAGATTTTTATATTGTGCAGAAATATTGTCTAAAATAGTGTGAAATTCATTATAAACCGTATAATTAGAACTATCTGCCACACTGCTATTAAAAACTATTACAATATGTTTTGATACATCATCTATTACACTTGTAGGTTTTCCGTCATTTGAGTTTATGTAATCTTCATAAGAATATTTCGTTAATGCAAAGCCAAAATCACCAGTACTCTCATAATAAATACCATCTGCACGATATAATGCCATTTGCCCATCTAAATTTTCATAAATTTTATTAATAAGAGAACTTGAATTGTATGCTAGTTTTTTACCGTTTTCAACACTATAATTATTACTCCAATAATAATCATGTGACCCTAAACCGTGCGTTAAAACAGTAATTGTTGGAGCTAAATTTACATAATTGTCATAATCCTCACAACCATTAAAATAATCATCATTATTTGAACTATATATCTTAGTATTCAAATGTAACCTATCGCCAGTCTCTAAAGCGGATACACTCAAACCATTACTATAAAAACACACGACCGCTACAAATAAAAAAACTAATGCTATACAAAATTTAAGTTTAAATTGTTTCATCATTTCCCACCTCTTTTTTAGAATATTTTTTTAGCATAAAACGGATATACCATTCTTTTGCTGAACAGCCTAAAGAAAAAAACACTTTCCTTGAATCCTTAACCTATTACGCAGCTATCCATTTAGCATATAATTTCACTTCCTGTATTTCTTCGGTAATCCGCAACTTATCGACGGAGAAATTCCACTCATTGATACAATCGGATTCTTCAAACCACCCACCGAACGAATAACCTTCTCTTTGCGGCTCCGGAGGAATATATAAAATTTCCTCGCCGTTTTCGTAATAATCGATATAGTAATAATTGTTTTCGTCGTAATTCAAATAATAGGAAACGTCCGCCTTTAACAAACTTCCTCTATAATTTTCAGATAATGCATTTTCAAATAATTCATATTTTTCGGCAGGAACATAAATTTCCATACCTCTTTGCCTAGCATAGTGTCCTAAATTAACTATCTCACCACAATAAAAAACTTTTAGATTCCCCGACATATAACCATTACGAATTTCTTTTATAGTGTGAGGGAAATAGCACCTTTTTATATTTGGCTCATCTTCTTTAATTGTAGTTAAAACACCATTACCGCCAAAGCCCATACCAGATGCAAAACCAATTTTTGAAACCGTATAATTTTGAATTCTTTCAGGGAAAAACACCGCCCCGTCTCTTGGATAAGTTTTCACATTTCCAATTGCAATATTACTTCCATCTATAACTTTGCAATAGAAATTTTCATCAACTACATCTTTATTTTGTTTGCCTAAATGACACCCTGTAAAACAACAAAACAATGTAAAACATATTAATACAATAAGCAAGTGTTTCATTTAACAACCTCCATTTATTTGTTTTTTATAATATCAATGGGTTTTTTATTTGACAATGTTAAGAGTGGTGTTAAACTTGAAATAACTATTATCAGTCCTGCCAACGATATTGTAAGGTAAGTTAATAAATCAACGTTAAAGAAAACAATATTGACAAATGGTTTTGTTTGCAGTAATAAATTTGCGATGTGTACACCTAAATAAACGATAGCTAAAGTCATTAAGAACGAGAACAAAATCATACACATCATAGAAAATAGATATATGAAAATAATGTCTTTATTGTTAAAGCCGATTCCCATCAAAATCCCGATTTCTTTTTGATTATCACGAATTTTTGCGTTTACCAGATTTAAAGTGGAAATTATCGTAAGAATTGAAAATATAATTGAAATTACAATTAAGAAGTAACTCATTTGACTTATAATATACTCTTTTTCATAAATCAACATGGCGGGTGTACCGGCTATTACAATTGATTCCTTCCTTAAATCCTGCAATATTTTTTGTTTATTATTCAGCGCCGCCCATTGTAATTCCGAAACATAATGCTCGGCGAGACTTGTATTCGCAATATTAAAACATTCTTTCGTTCCATAAACAGAATAAATAGCCTCACCATCTATATCTTTTTTATTAATTGAATTTACGCCTACTATTTTTTTCTTTAAAATATCAATTATAGTATTGCCGTTAGAATCTTTAATTGTAATATCAATCGTCTTACCCAAGTTTAATAATTTGTCCATTAGATGATTTCCACTATCAATTCCGTACTGATAATTCATTCTAAATTCGTCCCAATCAATATTGCTTCCGAATATGTAATTATATAATTCACCATTTATTACTATCTCATCGTCCTGAAGCTCTTTAAACAATTCCCCCTCGCCTCTATTATCTTGTCTTGGGGTAATCAAATACCCTGAATTATCAAAATATTGTAAGCCTTCCAGTCTACCGTTGAAGATATGAATATTCGTTAAATTTGCTTGATAATCTGCTTCCGTTGTACAAATTTGATAACCTTCATCTTGCCGATAACTACAACTGTTTTTTCCTATATACATACGGTTAAAGGTTTCAAGTGTAGTATATATGACATTATACTCATAATTAAGTTTGTACTCATAAGCGTTAATATAGATTTTCTCATCTTCAAAAGTCGTTATCTTATTCTCCTTTTGATTGCCTCTTTCATCCATGTATTCTTTATAATCGGTTTTTAATATTCCGGCAATCTTAAAAAGAACTATATTTTGATATACGACCTCCTGCCCCAATAAATCCTCATAATTCGCATAAATTAAATCTTCGTAATCATCATTCAACTTAATTACGATATCAACAAAATAATCGGAAATATAGGCTTCGTTATTACCTAAATCTTGTTTAACGTAAAAATCTTTGTTTATTTCGGCATTGTTACAGATAAACACTGTTCCGTATATCGTGCGATACCCGTCGTAAAATCTATCTTCCGAAATATATTTGGATAAATCCGCTTTGATTGGGTATCTTTCTGCACGGTTGGATATGTCGCTTTTGGAATTGTTTTGCAGTACGACTATCGTTCTTTCACCGGATAAAAATTTCGCAAGGTTGCGTTCTGAATTATAACTAAGACAAATTTGCATGATACACACGGTTACCAGCGAAAGCAATAGCAATAAAGCAGCTATCGAGGTTTTAAATTTCTGTGTAAATAAATTTTTAAATCCAAGTTTTAATTTGTATCTGAACGGCACATTATTGACCGTTTTACTACCGGAACCGTTGACTCCTCTTTCTATTGAATACTGTTGATCCGATACAATCTTCCCGTCGGCAATCCGTATCAGCCTATCCGCGTATTCTTTTGCCAATTCTTCATTGTGCGAAACAACAATTACGGTTTTCTCGAGAGAAATCTTCTTCAATAAATCAAATATTTCTTTGCTCGTATGACTATCCAAATTTCCCGTGGGTTCATCACAAAGTAAAATCGACGTATTTTTCGCCAAAGCTCTTGCAATTGCAACTCTTTGCTTTTGCCCACCGGACAATTCGTTCATTTTTCGGTTTTCATATCCGGAAAGATCGACTTCTTTTAAAACTTTAACTATTTTTTCATTCAGTTCTTTTTTCGTACAACCGGACACGGCAATAGCTATATTTTCGTAAACCGATAAATTTTCCAACAAATTGTATTCCTGGAAAACAAACCCAACATAATTTTGCCTATACTTCTCTAATGAAATATCTTTGCTTAAAACAAGTTTGTCAACAAGTATTTCTCCTTGTTCCGGCATATCCAATCCGCCAATAAGGTTCAATAACGTTGTCTTACCACTGCCTGATTGTCCCACAATAAAAACAAGCTCGTTTTTATCAAGAGATAAACTAACATTTGATAATGCCGTTACTTTTTCTTTTGACGCAGTTTGATAGATTTTCGTTACATCATTTAGTTTCAACATAGCTTACCTTTTGCAATAATTTTTCCCGCCTTGCCTATTCGGTTATATTTACGGAATTATCATCACACAACATATCAAATTAACCCATGGGACTTACCATCATTATTTGCATAAAAACAGCGCACAAGAAATAGGGACATACAACGGTCCACAATCCTATGCGCTATATTGTTATTTACCAAAATTATCTATATAGTTTTCACAGTATAGACCGCTCGGCAAAATATAGCATATACCTTGTCGGGTTCGTGTTACTATCGGAATTACCAATATTCCTACTTTATCTACTGTTCAAGTGTATTGTACCACAAATTTTCCTGAAAGTCAAGATTTTCTGTAAATTTTTTTGTAATTTTTGTAGTTTTGATGTACATTGTTTTCATTTATATTTCACAAACCATTTTCCATAACAATACACCATCGTTCCTGCTGACACAAATAATTGTACAAGCTCAATTCTATTATTTTATTTATTATTATAATTATTTTATTACATAGACCATACACAAAGTATTGTAAAACATCATAAAAGCTCAATTTGCAACCGTGGCGTGTGCTTGTCTTGATACGAGAGCGCCGCTTCGCGGCGCAGACAAGCACACGCCAAAAACTTAACCGAACCGACCGAAATAACGGAAAACGAAAGCGTAACGAAAGCGGTGTTCGCCGCTAACCCGCTTGGCGAATCACCGCTGTTTTTCGGTTACGGCATTTTTCGTTTTTAGCCCGTATTTTTAGGTGCGGATTTTCGCTTAATTACTTTTGCGCATTTGTGCTATTACTTCTTTGCTCACTTCGCCCATATAGCAGCCCTCGTCCCAGCATACAAAGTCGTCGAACAGTAGCAGTTTTTTATCTTCTATCCCGATACGCCCGGCGATATCGTCGTCCATAATGTCGGATATGAAATATTGCGGAAGTCCGCGGGAGTAGATTATTTTTTCGCCGCTTTTTTCAATGTATTTGAGAATATATGAAACACGTATGCCAACATACGAAGAACAAGTAAAATTTGCCGATAAAATACAGCGCATTCAAGACAAAATAGAGTTAGAAACGTTATTCTTAAATTATCTACAAAAGCAACGTAAATACCTTCTCAACGCTATGTTCATATAAACATGGCGCTGAGAAAATAAGATTTTTGCTTTTGCAATGATTTTAAGTATTTTTCTTCGTTTGCAATCAATGTTGCAAATTTATTTAATGTTGTGGCGATTGCCTTTTGTTCCTCAATGCCTACATATGGGATAAGAATTTCACTCATATTTTCGTATGTAAGGCATTGCCGAACGCTACCTTCTAATTTTTTTTGCAATTCTTTGTAGAAGAAACCAGACTGATAGTAAAAGTTCAAATATTCCGAATCAAGGGCGCTTTTAGTCTTAAAACACACATACATAGGACTTATTATGCCGATTTTGTATGTTGATAATAAGGCAATCGAGCCGACGTTAATTCTTGCGGGATTATACGCAAAGCAACCTTCTGTAACAACTTTGTAATTGCTTTTATTCTCGCTCGCTACCGTTCTATCTTCAAATTGCTCGGATTGTTTGATAAACCCCATTTTATTGCTGACAGATAAGACATTTTCGCAACTGTTCGACTTATTTCGAGTGGTTACTTCTTCAATAAAATCCCCAAGCCTGACGGCAGAACCTTTACTGAAAACTTTATTACAAAGTTCTTTCTTTAAGACCTTCAAATCACTAATGATTTTGTTTTGTATCTCAATACGTTTCGTTATCAGATTCAAAAAGCAGGCTATTTTCTTTTGTTCCGATAATGACGGGAGATAGTGTTTTGTCGCAAAATAATCGTCAACCGCCATATTTAACAATCCGTGATTTCTTGCGCCTTCACCTGCGATATCCGAAATGCCTTTGTGCCATTTATTTGTTTCAAAATAATGAGCAAGGTAATCGGAATCAACTTTGTCCGTTGGACGAAAAACAAAGTATAGGCTTGACAAACAACCTTTTTCGTATTTATCCAAACGCTTTACAGCACCCCAAGCATAATCGTTAGAATAACTTTTGTTGTAAGCAAAATCACCATTGTAAAGCAGATAATATCCAGACAAATCAACGCTTGCAACAGTCTTGTTAAAAAAAGTTATTTGGTCTACAAGCCCGTATTGTGCCGATATAGTCAACGGTAATGACGATTCGTTGTTTTTGTTCCTGCGCGTTATACGAGTTACGAAGTCTGACAACGCATATTTATGCCATTCGTCTGTATATTCCGCAAATCTCAAAGTTGGAACATTAGGGGTTGTTTCGTTGCTTTTCGACATAATTAGTCCTCCAAAATTCCGAGTTCTTTCAGATATTTGTTAATCTCCGCGTCAAGACTTGCACGTTGGCTTTCAAGGTCTTTTATTTCCGCCATAACGGCTTTGATATCAATTTCTTCTTCCTCTTCAAATGTATCGACATAACGGGGTATGTTAAGGTTATAATCGTTACTTTCGATTTCTTCCATAGTCGCAACATGGCAGAATTTATCTATATCTTTACGCTCAACATAGGCATTTACGATACGGTCGATATCGTCAGAAGAAAGTTGGTTCATATTTTTGCCCGGCGTGAAATACTTACTTGCGTCGATAAAGCAAATGTTGCCGGCGTTGCCGTTACGGTATTTACGCAAAACAAGGCAGCATACGGGAATACCCGTGCCGTGGAAAAGGTTTGCGGGTAAACCGATTACGGCATCGAGAACGTTCAAATCTTTTATCAAATATCTGCGGATAGTATCTTCGCTTCCGCCACGGAACAAAACGCCATGCGGGAGAAGAACCGCAACACGTCCGTCATCGTCCATATGATAAACCATATGTTCAACAAATGCGAAGTCCGCTTTGCTTGACGGAGCGAGTTTTCCTGCGCCACTGAAACGCGGATCGTCAAGGAAGGAAGACGCTGCCGACCACTTTGCCGAATAAGGTGGATTTGCAACTTGAACAGTAAATTTAGTCGTGCCGAAATTATCCTTTTCAAGCGTGTTGTCGTTGAAAAGATTGAAGTATTGATACGGAACGTCGTGCATTAACATATTCATACGAGCAAGGTTGTAAGTCGTTCCGTTGAGTTCTTGTCCGTAGTAATGACCTACGGCGTGTTCAGCCGTACCACCGTTTGCGATAACTGCTTTGCGAACTTCCAAAAGCATAGAAGCCGAGCCGCAAGTGGGATCGCAAACGTTTTTAACGGATTTCAAGCCGACTGTCGCAAGTTTACTGCAAAGTTCCGAAACGGCACTCGGCGTAAAGAACTCGCCGCCTTTCTTGCCACTGTCTGACGCGAATAAACCTATCAAAATCATATAAGCCGTTCCGAGAACGTCAAATTGAGCGTCGTCGTAAGAAAACTCAATATCGTTTACACGGTTTATAACCTTTGCAATTTGTTTTGTGCGGTCGGAAACTTCTTTGCCCAAGTCTTTGTCTTTCAAATCCATTGCGTCGAAAATACCGTCAAATGCGGCTTCCGATTTCTGACCGAGAGTAGATTGCTGAATAGACGCGATGGCTTTTTCAAGATAATCGACCGAAAATACTTTGCCGTCGTATTTGCCTGCAATCATATTGACGATATAGCCGAAACTATATTCGGGGCGAATGATATAGCCAAGACTGTCAAGAGAATACTTGTCAAGAGCGGCAAGCAATTCTTCATTGTTGGACGCGAGAGCGTCGGCATAAGTCATACCGTCGTTTTTAAGTATTTCTTCCATATACTTTTCCGTCTTTTCGGAAAGGAAACGATAGAAGATGATACCGAGAATATAATCCTTGAATTTGCTCGCGTCCATAGTGCCACGCAAATCGTTTGCGATAGCCCAAAGTTTATTAGAAAGTTCCTGTGCTTGTTGTTTATGAAGTTGAATATCGGTTGCCATAATTTTATACTCCTTCGGCTCTGAATTTTTCGTATTGTTCTTTAACAAATTCTTCTATTTCGGACGACAATTTGATTGTTTTTAGTAGTCCGTATCCTTTTTGACTTAATCTTTTGCGGATATCTTCAAGACTGATAACGTGCTTGAATTGATATTCCGACATAAATGACTTGATGGTATCGACGTCAATTCCCGTTTCTTCCGCAAACATTTCGATATCCATATTCTGCTGTTGCACTTCAAATTCTTCATACGCTTTTACGATATCTTCGTCCGGCGAAAGACTGAAAAACTTTTCCGTAACGAAACGCTTTAACATTTCCTGTTTTGCTCTCAACCTCTCGTTGTCTGAACGTTCGATTTCTCGTAAAATCAAGTCAATAGAGCGTTTTTTCTCGTTTTCGTCTTTCTTGATTACGTCTTTTAACAGGTTGAGAATGTAAACGACGTTGATTTTATCCGTGCGGATAAGTTCGATATTGAAGTCGATATCGACAAGCGTTGTTTTGACGTTTTTCTCTCTGTCTTTCTTTGCTAAATCGTAGTAGTAGAGATACCACGATTTATATCCCAAGAACTCGTCTTCGTCCAGAACGTTTGCAAGGTCGTTCCACTCGAATTTTGAGAATGTTTTTAACGTAGAAAGCGTTTGTGCAACTAAACGGAAAGCAACGATAAACTTTCTTTGGTCGTCTTCGGATTGCAATCTGCCCGCAATATCGTAAGATGGTGCAATGTTACGCAAGACAGAAACTCTGTCGGCATATTCGGCAACGTAATAATCGTAGTTTTCAAGCAAATATGCGTTCGGATTGCCGTCGCCAGAAAACAGTTTCAGGGCTTTGTCCTGTTCGTCTTTGATATTACGGAACGTAATTATTTGTCCGTACTGCTTTGTTTCTTTGTAAATACGGTTCGTGCGGCTGTATGCCTGAACGAGAGAATGCCAGAATAAAGGCTTATCCAAATACAACGTGTTAAGCGGCTTTGAGTCAAATCCCGTTAAGAACATATTTACAACGAGCAAAATATCAATCTGCGGAACTTCTTTTTGTTTCAAACGCTTTGCAATGTCTTTACGGTAAGCGTCGAACGTATCAAGACCAAAAGACAGTTTTTCTTTACCGTTAGAGAACATTTCGTTATAGTCCTTGATACATTGTTCCAAAAATTCTCTCGATTGCGGTGTATCTGCTCCTTCGTCCATATCCTCGTTTGCCGCATAAGTAAATATTGCCGCAATCTTCAAGCCTTTTTTGTTCAACTTCTTGAAAGCAGTGTAATACTTTTGAAGAAGCGGCACTGACTGAATTGCAAAGAGCGACGTGTAGGTATCCGTGCCGATTTTCGTATGCTTTTCGTAATGTTCCAAAATGTTATTTGTAACGAGTTCGATACGTTGCTGGTCGCTATAAATGTTTGAAATATCAATATTATTACGCTTGCAGTATTCTTCGAGATTGAAATTCGGGTTATTGCTTTGCTCGTGAACGATACGTCTTACAGTCATATCGGCTGCGTTTGTCGTAACAACGTTGAATGTGTTTTGATATTCGACAGAGAATTTCAAAACGTTGCCGTCTGCGATGGCTTCTTTGATAAGATACTTATGCAAACAAGCATCCATATTGCCGGCATTGAAAATATCCGCCGTTGTCTGACCTGTTGCACCTTTGTTTTCTTCAAAAATAGGTGTTCCCGTAAATCCGATAAAGTTTGCGTTCTGGAAATTTCTGCGAATATCACCGTGCATTTTGCCGAACTGACTTCTATGACATTCGTCGATAACAAACACACATTTTTTCGTCTTGTACGTTTCCATAATAGACTTATATTTCTCGTTACGAAGTGCGCAGGCGAGTTTCTGAATGGTCGTAACAAGCATTTTTTCTCCGCTGTTTTTCAAACGCTTAATGAGTTCCGCGGTTGAATCGGTGTTATCGACGCAATCTTCTTCAAACGAGTTGTATTCGTCAACGGTTTGGTCGTCCAAGTCTTTTCGGTCAACCAGAAAGAAAACTTTATCAATTCTACCGTTATCACGGAGAAGGGACGCGCATTTGAAAGAAGTGAGTGTTTTGCCCGAACCGGTTGTATGCCAAACGTAGCCGTTACGGTTTTCTTCCAACACACGACGTAAAACCGCTTTTGTTGCGTAAATCTGATACGGACGCATTACGATAATGTTTTTCATTGTATCTTGTAATACGGTATAGTCCGTCAATAGAGCAGTTATATTGAATTTCGTGAAGAAATCGTCCGTGAACTCGTTGAGTTGGTTGATACGCTCGTTATTCGCGTCCGTCCAGAAGAAGGCAAGACTTTTCAGTATGGCTTTGTATGTACCGTCCGCGTTTGTTTCGTTTTCATTTGCAAAGTATTTTGTCTGAATAGAGTTTGAAACAACGAAACATTGAATGAAATGGAACAGCCCTCGGAACGAATATCTGCGATAGCGGTTTATCTGATTGATTGCTTCGTTGATTTCAACGCCGGGGCGTTTCAATTCAATCTGAACAAGCGGTAAACCGTTAATAAGAACTGTAACGTCGTAACGATTTTTATATACGACTTCATTCATATGGTCTTTATCCATCGTTACTTGGTGCGTAACCTGATAAATATTGCGGTCTATGTCTTTCGACAAAAACTCAATATAGATACGCTTGCCGTTGTCTAATTCCAAAACCTGCTTATCGCGCAAAATTTTTGCCGACTCGTAAACGGTTTTGTTTTCAATTTGTGTGCGAAGTCTGTCAAATTCAGCAATCGACAGTTCCGCAACGCCTTTGCCCTTGATGATTTCTTCTTTATTGAACTCTTCAAGTTGTGTCTTGAAGTTCAGCATAACTTCGGTGTAATTCTTTAATTCGACATATTTGTAACCGATAGTCCCTAATCTTTCAATAAAGAGATTTTCAACTTCATACTCGCTTATCGCCATTTTGCAACTCCTTTTCAAATATTTTCATTAACTGTTGCGTTAAAATGTCCGTTTTTTTCGTTTCTATTGAATGTGTCAGTCTATCCCGCTGCCGTTTCAGTTCGCTTATCTTACCGATTGTTCGTTGCGTTTCGATAGGTAGTAGCGTTACTTCAAAACTTTTCAGCATACTTAACGGAATAATAGATACGGCGGTTGTGGCTTGTTTTAACTTTTTTAATTGTTTAAGTGCCGCTGTATTATTGTTGATGAACCAACATAAATAGTAGGGATCAACTTCCGACATATCATTTATCCGTATAATAGCAAGATTTGAAAGAATGAGTTTGTCAGCGCGACGGCTTTCAATCACGATTGCTTTGCCCGAACTCAATCCGACAACTACGTCGTATTCTTTTGTTAAAGAGTAAGTCCCGATTTTATCGCCTTGAACGGTTATATATTTTTCAATGGGCAAATCGTCCGAAACGTTAGCAATATAGTTAAGTTCTTGCATAGTAATCGTTTCAACGGATTGACCTATTGTAACTTCTATTCGTGTCGGAATGTTGCCTTGTATTATGTTTGCGAGAGATTGTAGTTCCACTTGACACACGTCCTTTTTGAAATTTACATAAATATCATATCACAAGAAAATTGATTTGTCAAGCATTTTCCGCTTTGAAATTTAATTAAATTACAAAAATAAGGACTATAAAGCCCCTATTTTACGTTTCTAATGCCAGAAAGATAGTTTTTCCAATAGATTTTTGCTTCATCGGCAGTCATACCAAATGTCGGACTATCTTCTTCTCTAAATAAATTTATAATTTCAAGCCCCTTGCGTTGAGCGTAATTCATAGCAGTTTTTGCCCCGCTTGGATTTTGTTTTTTATCTACATAACAAATGAGTGTATCGCACTCGTCAATCATTTGCCTGTTGCTTGCGGTTATTTGCTGCTTGAAATGCAAATCTTCAATATCAAAAATAACTGTTTCTACGTCTTGATACGGAACATAATCAAGGCTATCTTTCTTTTCTATAATATGGTAACTCGTTAATACTACTTCAATATTTATATTAGGGTGTTGCTTTCTGGCAAAACGGCAAGCGTCTAATGCCATTTTATCAAATTCGCCGTGTGTTCCCATTAAAAAATGGCTGCAACCGTCATTGATGCATTGTTCAATGGCGTTTTGCAACCGTTCCTTAACTTTTTCTATAAAACATACTTGTCTATGTCCGATAAATGCAGTTTTTCTTTCCATATCACAGCCCCGAATGTTTTGCGGCTATGATACTTATAAAAAATAAGATGCCGCCCCCAAACGAGAGCGGCAAATATAGAATACCGACCGTTTGAGCGCCAACCCCGTTCACAACAAATGAAGTATCACGAAAAAACGCAATGCGAGCATACTGTTTGTAAACACGGACGATATATCTACCGATGTTTAGGTATGCGCATAAGCGTTGCCTATGATACTTCAAAGACTGAAATATATTTGTTGTGAACTTTGCCGTTGAACGGCATTATTCGGAGTTGGCTTCTATATTCTACTATTTTTTAGAAAAAAAGTCAAATCTATATCGTGCCGCACAGACAACTAATATCTGAAAACTAATTCTTTTTATCGTCTTTTTCATTTTGACCTTTGTAGTATTCAACAGCACACAATAAAAGAGCCTTTGCAAATGCCTTTTTATCTTCTGTCGAAAGCGCGTCGATAATCGGAACGCCAATTGTTTCAACTTCAAGGTTGTTTTTACTATTCTGTTTCATAAGGTTTCTCCTTTTTTGTGGAAAGGATAACAACCAAACTCGCAGGATTTTTTCGACTTTGAAATTTTTTTTGAAGTATTTTTTTTGAACTCGCAAAGAAGTTGCGACTTTAACTCGTAATCTTGTGGACAAGGAAGAAACAAGACGTTTTTTCTTTCTCGTGGAAAGCCTAATCCAAGCCCGTCGTTTCCGTCAAGGGAAAAAATTATTGTGAGAACTATAAACAAACAGACTATATCCAATATTTTTTTCTTTATCCTTGACGGCTCCGCCGTTCTCGGATTGTTCGGTTTCCGTCGAAAGACAAAAAATAAGTTAAAGGAGTTAATAGCACTATGAAAACAGCAGTAATCTATGCAAGGTATTCGAGCGATAGCCAAACCGAGCAGTCTATTGAGGGGCAACTTCGTGTTTGTCAGGATTACGCCAAAAATAACGATATACTGATAGTTGATACTTATATCGACCGAGCAATGACGGGAACGAATGATATGCGTCCTGACTTTCAGCGTATGATTAAAGACAGTAATAAACGTCAGTGGGACTATGTTTTGGTGTATAAATTAGACCGTTTCTCCCGCAATAAGTATGAAACGACTATACATAAACACACTTTAAGCAATAATGGCGTTAAAGTTATATCGGCTATGGAGAATATTCCCGATAGCCCCGAAGGTATTATCCTTGAAAGTTTGCTTGAAGGTATGAACCAATACTATTCGGCAGAACTTTCGCAAAAAGTATTGCGCGGACTGAATGAAAGTTATCGTAAAGGTAATTACACCGGCGGTATGCAGATATTCGGGTATAAAGTTGTAGACAAAAAGAACGTTATCGATCCGTTTGAGGCGGAAATTGTACAGGAGATTTTTAGGCGATTTGCAAAAGGCGAAACTGGAAAAAGTATAGCCGATAACTTAATCGCTCGTGGAATAAGAACCAAAAGCGGGCATTACGTTGACGATAAGCGTATATACAAGATAATTCAAAACACAAAGTATATCGGTAAAGTTCAACACGGCGATACCGTTTATACGAATATTTATCCCGCAATCATTGATGAAGTAACGTGGCAGACAGTTCAATCAATTAGAAATGCCAATAAGGAACAAAGTAGAGCGAACACTCGTAAACAGAATGCAGAAAAGTATGAATTACCAATTAACCGACAAAGGACGGGAATTGACGGCATACGAAAAGGAAAGGTACGGAAAATCCAAACTGCTCAGATATCTGAAAGGTTGCGGAGAGCCGTTATATCCTGTAAGTTATGTCAGATATGAAAATCCAATCGGGATACAAATGGGATTCAGTTGTTATATACCGCAAGACAGGAACAAGATACACGCGGATTTGAGGCTTAATACAAAACTTTTGCACCGAATAATGTTGCAAAAAGTAAACGGAGAAAGTGTCGAGTATGCGGATAACAGACTGTCGCTCTTCTGTGCGCAATGGGGCAAATGCGCTGTTACGGGAAAAGAGTTCAAAAACGTTTCTGAAATTCATTGTCATCATAAAATCCCACGTTGTATGGGCGGTGACGACGGATATTCAAATCTTGTGCTCGTAGATAGAAGAGTTCACGAACTTATACACGCCACAAATCCGAATACGGTCGGGAAATACAAAACTTTGTTAGGTTTGAAAAATAACCAAATAGAAAAACTTAATGTCTTGCGAGAAAAAGCAGGACTGGATAAAATCTTTTAGGTTGATTGTATAGAAGTAAAAATTTTACAGACGATGGAACGCGGAATGCGGCGAAAGTCGCACGTTCCGTGTGAAGGAGGGGAAAAGTCTGAGATAATTTCAGGGACTTACCTATTCCTATTCGTAATGGCACTCGCGGCTGTGGTTGTCATTTGGGGTGCTTACGTCGGTATCAAAATTGCTATCGCTCACAAGAACGAAGAGAAAATTAACGCTCGCGATATGGTTAAAAACCTTATCATCGGTATCGTAATTATTTTCGTAATCGCTATGGGCGCACCGCTTCTCATCAACGGACTTTCCGCTTGGGTAACTGCGTAATCGCATAGGGCGGAGATTTTGCGCGGGGCGGCAGAGTTTTTTGCCGCCCTATATTTTTAACTTTAAGGAGGAGCAG
>ERZ827168.2758-NODE-2758-length-19551-cov-4.133002_pt1 | contig 19551 bp, 17 predicted proteins | sample MGYA00519868_ERZ827168 | MGnify/ENA primary metagenome ERZ827168 (study PRJEB31778, sample SAMEA3449271) | human gut metagenome | biome: human gut; feature: human-associated habitat; material: faeces | place: United Kingdom | collected 2010/2012 ...
AGAGCATTAGCCTTCCAAGCTAAGGGTCGCGAGTTTGAGCCTCGTCTTCCGCTCTGGTAACGACGGTAACACGATTTCCGATTACGCAAAGTAATAACGGACGCGTGTTACCCGTTTGTCTGCCGAAAGAGATGTGCGTTTGAAGTAATTTTATAGAACTTAATACTTATAATACTATGGCAAAAGAGAAATTTGACCGTTCGAAAGCCCATGTGAACATTGGTACTATCGGACACGTTGACCACGGTAAGACCACTCTTACCGCCGCTATCACCACCGTGCTGGCAAAGGCCGGTCTTTCGGAGCTTCGTTCATTCGACTCTATCGATAACGCTCCCGAGGAGAAAGAGCGCGGTATCACCATCAACACCGCTCACGTCGAGTATCAGACCGCTACGCGTCACTATGCTCACGTGGACTGCCCGGGCCACGCCGACTATGTGAAGAACATGGTAACGGGTGCCGCTCAGATGGACGGTGCCATCTTGGTAGTAGCCGCTACCGACGGTCCCATGCCCCAGACCAACGAGCACGTTCTGTTGGCCAAGCAGGTGAACGTCCCCAAGATCGTCGTATTCCTGAACAAGTGCGACATGGTTGACGATCCCGAGATGCTCGACCTCGTAGAGATGGAGGTTCGCGATCTTTTGGCCAAGTACGACTTCGACGAGAACTGCCCCATCATCCGCGGTTCTGCACTGGGCGGCCTGAACGGCGAGCCTCAGTGGGAGGAGAAGATCATGGAGCTCATGAACGCCGTAGACGAGTATATCCCCATCCCGCCCCGTGAGAACGAGAAGCCGTTCCTGATGCCTGTCGAGGACGTGTTCTCTATCACCGGCCGTGGTACCGTGCTGACCGGCCGTATCGAGACCGGCGTCATCCACGTGGGTGATCCCGTCGAGATCATCGGTCTGGAGGAGAAGACTCTGACCTCTACCTGTACGGGTGTGGAGATGTTCCGCAAGCTGCTCGACGAGGGTGAGGCAGGTGACAACGTAGGTCTGCTGATGCGTGGTATCGACAAGAAGGAGGTTAAGCGCGGTATGGTAGTTGCCAAGCCCGGCTCGATCACTCCCCACACCAAGTTCACCGCCGAGGTCTATATCCTGAAGAAGGAAGAGGGTGGCCGTCACACTCCGTTCCACAACAAGTATCGTCCCCAGTTCTATCTGCGTACGATGGACGTAACGGGTGAGATTACCCTTCCCGAGGGCGTAGACATGGTGATGCCCGGTGACCACGTTACCATCACCGTTACCCTGATCTATCCCGTCGCTCTGAACGAGGGTCTGCGTTTCGCAATCCGCGAGGGTGGCCGTACGGTAGGTGCAGGTCAGGTACTGAACATCGTCGAGTAATACTCGCAACGATAAAAAGAGGTGGTCTTCGGACCGCCTCTTGAATAGGAGCATAGTTCAAGGGTAGAATAGCGGTCTCCAAAACCGTTGATGGGAGTTCGAATCTCTCTGCTCCTGCTCGATTAAAAAGTGTAAACGTCATGTTTAATTACGTAAAAGAATCCTATAACGAGCTTGTTCATAAGGTGTCATGGCCTTCGTTCCCGCAGTTGCAGAATTCGACTATCGTCGTAATGGTCGCTTCGGCGATTTTTGCTATTGTGGTGCTTCTGATGGACATTTCATTCGAGAACATCATGGCCGCAATATATAAGACGCTGGGAAATTTTGGTCGTTAATTGTTGTTTTTTCAGACGATGAGCGAAATTAAAAAAGAGTGGTACGTAGTCCGTGCGATCGGTGGTAAGGAGCAGAAAGTCAAAGAGTATATCGAGGCAGAGATCCGTCACAACCATCTGGAGGACTATATATCCCAGATTCTGATTCCCACCGAGAAGGTCTATACCATTCGCAACGGTAAGAAAATTTCGAAGGAGAAGGTCTCTTATCCCGGCTATGTGCTGATAGAGGCGGCCTTTGTAGGACAAATCCCGATTATCATTCGCAATGCCCCCAACGTATTGGGTTTTCTTGGCGACACCAAGGAAGACAGCCGCAAGATGATAGCCACACCTCTGCGTCCACAGGAGGTGAGCCGCATTCTCGGTCGTGTCGACGAGCTCAGTACGCAGGAGGAGGAGAACGAAGTTCCTTTCGTTGTCGGCGAGATCGTCAAGGTTACGGACGGTCCTTTCTCAAGCTTCCAAGGTATTATTGAGACTGTCGACGACGAGCGCAAGAAACTCACGGTCTCGGTGAAGATTTTCGGACGCAAGACTCCTATGGAGTTGAGCTTCACACAAGTAGAAAAAGAATAACTAACCAAGGAAAATTATGGCAAAAGAGGTTGCTGCATTTATTAAATTGCAGATCAAAGGTGGCGCAGCCAATCCTTCACCTCCGGTAGGTCCTGCGTTGGGTTCTAAGGGAGTCAATATAATGGACTTCTGCAAGCAGTTCAACGCCCGCACTCAGGATAAGGCGGGAAAGGTTCTTCCGGTCATCATTACGGTTTACGGCGACAAGTCGTTCGACTTCGTGGTTAAACAGCCGCCCGTGGCCATCCAGCTCAAGGAGGCCGCCAAGATCAAGAGCGGTTCGGCCCAGCCCAACCGCGACAAGGTCGGCGAGGTTACCTGGGAGCAGGTAAAGGCTATCGCCGAGGACAAGATGCCCGACATGAACTGTTTTACCGTCGAAGCCGCTATGCGCATGGTTGCCGGTACTGCCCGCAGTATGGGTATCAATGTAGTCGGCGAATTTCCTAACATGTAATTAAGATTACCAGATGAGTAAGTTGACAAAAAATCAAAAGGCAGCCTACGCCAAAGTCGAGCCTCACAAGGCTTACAAACTCGCCGAGGCAGCATCTCTTCTGAAGGAAATTACCTTTACGAAATTCGATGCTTCGGTGGATATCGACGTGCGTTTGGGCGTGGATCCCCGCAAGGCGAACCAGATGGTCCGCGGCGTGGTTACCCTGCCTCACGGAACCGGCAAGACGGTTCGCGTCCTGGTGCTCTGTACCCCCGAGAAGGAGGCCGAGGCCAAGGCGGCAGGCGCCGACTACGTAGGTTTGGACGAGTACGTGGATAAGATCAAGAGCGGCTGGACCGACGTCGATGTTATCATTTGCACTCCCAACGTCATGGGTAAGGTGGGTGCGCTGGGCCGTATTCTCGGTCCCCGCGGTCTTATGCCCAACCCCAAGACGGGTACGGTTACCATGGATCTGGCCAAGGCCGTCACCGAGGTGAAGGCAGGTAAGATCGATTTCAAGGTCGATAAGTACGGTATCATCCACACTTCGGTGGGTAAGATATCGTTCACTCCCGAGCAGATCGTCGACAACGCCAAGGAGGTGATAAACACCATCATCAAGTTGAAGCCGTCGGCAGCCAAGGGAGCGTATGTGCTCAGCATATACCTCTCTACCACCATGAGCCCGGGTTTGGAGATCGACCCCAAATCAGTAGAAACGAAGTAAAAGAAGGAGGATAAGAGATGACAAGAGAAGAGAAATCGGCCGTTATCGACGGCCTTGCAGAGCAGCTCAATCAGTACCCTCACTTCTATATTACCAACATCGAGGCTCTTAACGCCGAGCAGACCGCATCGTTGCGTCGCAAGTGCTTTGAGAACGGCATCAAACTCGTAGTAGTTAAGAATACGCTGTTCGGCAAGGCTCTGGAGAAGGTGGAGAAGGCCGAGGCTGATTTGGTGAACGTACTGGAGGGTTCTACGTCTGTCATGTTCACCGAGACGGGAAAGGCTCCCGCCGTCGTAATCAAGGAGTTCCGCAAGTCATGCGACAAGCCTGTACTGAAGGCCGCATACGTCGAGGGATGCGTTTACGTGGGTGACAATCAGATCGAGACGCTTTGCAACATCAAGAGCCGCGAGGAGCTCATCGGCGATATCGTCGCACTGCTCCAGTCTCCGGCCAAGAATGTTATTTCTGCATTGCAGGGTAGTGCAGGTCAGAAGATTGCCGGCTTAGTGAAGGCACTCGAAGAAAGAAACAACTAATCAAACAAACAACAAAAAAACTTAAAAAAAACAATACAACTATGGCAGATGTAAAGGTATTAGCTGAAGAATTGGTAAATTTGACAGTTAAGGAGGTAAACGAATTGGCTACTATCCTCAAGGAGGAGTATGGTATCGAGCCGGCTGCTGCAGCTGTTGCAGTTGCTGCACCTGCTGCCGCAGGTGAGGCCGCTGTTGCCGAGAAGACTTCATTCGACGTTATCCTGAAGAGCGCAGGTCAGGCTAAGCTTCAGGTTATCAAGGCTGTCAAGGATCTGGCAGGTCTGTCGCTGGGTGATGCCAAGGCATTGGTCGACGGTGCTCCCAAGGCCGTTAAGGAGGGCGTATCGAAGGAGGAGGCCGAGTCTATCAAGGCTACTCTCGAGGAGGCCGGCGCTGAAGTTGAGGTTAAGTAGTTGATCTACTTATAGATTTTCAGACAACTCGGGTATAGAGCTTACTGCCATGTCAGCTCTATACCTTTTCTGGTCTAAAGGTCGGGAGTGCCTCGGAGCTGTGCCCGATCTTTAGGATTTTTCGGATGCTCTCAATGTGTATGGTACTTACACTGAGAGCATTAGCGGGATAAAACGTTGCCCGCTTTTTCGGGGTGCGCACCCCGTGAGTACTCACACTTCAACAAAACTGATTTAAGATGTCCGCATCAAAACAACAACAAAGAATTAGCTTCTCTACTGTCAAGAACAGGGTTCCTTACCCCGACTTGCTGGAGGTACAGCTTAAATCATTCCGCGATTTTTTCCAGATGGACACTACGGCCGAGAATCGTAAGCACGAGGGCCTCTACAAAGTGTTTCAGGAGAATTTTCCCATTACCGACACGCGTAACAACTTCGTTCTGGAGTTCATCGACTACTATATCGACCCGCCCCGCTACTCGATCGAGGAGTGCCTGGAGCGCGGCCTTACTTACAGCGTACCCCTCAAGGCCAAGCTGAAACTCTACTGCACGGACGACGAGCACGAGGATTTCGGCGTGGTGGTGCAGGACGTCTATTTCGGCACCATCCCCTACATGACCGACCGCGGTACGTTCGTATTCAACGGCGCCGAGCGCGTTATCGTCTCGCAGCTGCACCGCTCGCCGGGCGTGTTCTTCGGCCAGAGCATGCACACCAACGGTACGAAGCTCTATTCGGCGCGTATCATCCCCTTCAAGGGATCGTGGATCGAGTTCGCGACGGACATCAACAACGTGATGTACGCCTACATCGACCGTAAGAAGAAATTGCCGGTAACCACGCTGCTGCGCGCCATCGGATTCGAGACCGACCAGCAGATTCTGGAGATATTCGACCTGGCCGACGAGGTGAAGGTCACCAAGACCAACCTGAAGAAGGCCGTGGGCCGCAAGCTGGCCGCGCGCGTTCTGTCGAGTTGGGTGGAGGACTTCGTGGACGAGGACACGGGCGAGGTGGTGAGCATCGAGCGCAACAACGTCATCGTCGACCGCGAGGTGGAGCTTACCGAAGAGCATATCGACGCCATCATCGAGAGCGGCGCCAAGACGATACTGCTGCATAAGGAGAACGCTTCGGGCATCGACTTCTCAATCATATACAACACCCTGCAAAAGGATCCCTGCAACTCCGAAAAGGAGGCCGTCGTGTACATTTACAGACAGCTGCGCGCTTCGGAGCCGCCCGATGAGGCCACGGCCCGCGACGTGATCGACAAGCTCTTCTTCTCGGACAAGCGCTACGATCTGGGCGATGTGGGTCGCTACCGTATCAATACCAAGCTCAATCTCGACATCGATCCTTCGGTGCGTATCTTAACGCGCGAGGATATAATCGAGATCATAAAATATCTGATCCAGCTCATCAACTCGAAGGCCGAGGTGGACGATATCGACCATCTGTCGAACCGCCGTGTGCGCACCGTGGGCGAGCAGCTGGCCAACCAGTTCTCGGTGGGCTTCGTACGCATGGCCCGCACCATCCGCGAGAGGATGAACGTGCGCGACAACGAGGTGTTCACCCCCGTGGAGCTCATCAACGCCAAGACTCTGTCGAGCGTGGTGAACTCGTTCTTCGGAACCAGCCAGCTGTCGCAGTTCATGGACCAGATCAACCCTCTGGCCGAGATCACCCACAAACGCCGTCTCTCGGCGCTCGGTCCGGGCGGTCTGTCGCGTGACCGCGCAGGTTTCGAGGTGCGCGACGTGCACTACACCCACTACGGACGTCTCTGCCCGATCGAGTCTCCCGAAGGCCCGAACATCGGTCTTATATCGTCGCTGTGCGTGTATGCCAAGATCTCGGACATGGGATTCATCGAGACTCCCTACCGCACCGTCGAGGGCGGTAAGGTCGATCTCGACAATTCGCATATCAAATACTATTCGGCCGAGGCCGAGGACGGCCACATCGTGGCGCAGTCGAACGAGCCTCTGAGCGACGAGGGCAACTTCCTCAATCCCGACCGCATCAAGGCGCGCGAGGGTGCCGACTTCCCCGTGGTCACCGCAGACGAGGTGACGCTGATGGACGTGGCGCCCAACCAGATCGCCTCTATCGCGGCCAGCCTCATTCCCTTCCTCGAGCACGACGATGCCAACCGTGCGCTGATGGGATCGAACATGATGCGTCAGGCGGTGCCTCTCATTACCTGCGAGTCGCCCATCGTCGGCACGGGTATCGAGAAGGACATGATCACCGACAGCCGCATACAGATCGTGGCCGAGGGCGACGGCGAGGTGGTTTTCGCCGACGCGACCAAGATACAGATCAAGTACGAGCGCACGGAGGAACAGATCATCTGCTCGTTCGCACCCGAGGTCACTACCTACGAGCTGCCCCGTTTCCGCCGTACCAACCAGAATACCACCGTCACGCTGAAGCCCACGGTTCTCACGGGCGATCATGTGACCAAGGGACAGATCCTTACCGAGGGTTACTCGACCCAGAACGGCGAGCTGGCGCTGGGCCGCAACCTGAAGGTGGCCTTCATGCCCTGGAAGGGTTACAACTTCGAGGACGCCATCGTGATCTCGGAGCGTATCCAGCGTGAGGATATCTTCACCTCGGTGCACGTGGACGAGTACATCATGGAGGTGCGCGAGACCAAGCGCGGTATGGAGGAGCTGACCTCCGACATCCCGAACGTCAGCGAGGATGCGACCAAAGACCTCGACGAGAACGGTATCATCCGCATCGGTGCGAACGTCAAGCCGGGCGATATCCTCATCGGCAAGATAACCCCGAAGGGAGAGAGCGACCCGAGTCCGGAGGAGAAGCTGCTGCGCGCTATTTTCGGCGACAAAGCCGGCGACGTGAAGGATGCCTCGCTCAAGGCACAGCCTTCGCTCTACGGTGTGGTTATCGACAAGAAGCTCTTCAGCCGCGTGAACAAGGACAACAAGAAGGGCAAACAGGCCGAAAAGGTGCAGCTCGACAAAATCGACGCACAGTTCGCCAAGGAGGCCGCCGCCCTGAAAGCCGTCCTGGTGGATAAGCTGTGGACGATACTGAAGGACAAGACCACGCAGGGTATCAAGGACTACCTCGGCGCGGAGCTCTACGGCAAGGGCGCGAAGTTCAGCCGCAAGATGCTCGAAGAGATAGACTACCTGAACCTCAATACGGACAAGTGGGTGGGCGACGAACGCATAGACCGCCTCGTCGGACAGACCATCAACAACTACATCATCAAGTACAAGGAGCTCGATGCCCGCGTGAAACGCGAGAAGTACAACCTCACCAACGGCGACGAGCTGCCGGCAGGCATCATCCAGCTCGCCAAGGTTTACATCGCCAAGAAACGCAAGCTGAAAGTAGGCGACAAGATGGCGGGCCGCCACGGTAACAAGGGTATCGTGGCGAAAGTGGTGCGCGACGAGGACATGCCTTTCCTCGACGACGGTTCGATAGTGGATATCGTACTGAACCCGCTGGGCGTGCCCTCCCGAATGAACCTCGGCCAGATTTACGAAACCGTACTCGGATGGGCGGGCAAGGAACTCGGGCTCAAGTTCGCCACCCCCATCTTCGACGGCGCCACGCTCGACGAGATAAACGAGTACACGGCCAAGGCGGGCATTCCGCGCAGCGGCCGCACCTATCTGCGCGACGGAGGAACCGGCGAACAGTTCGACCAGCCGGCTACCGTAGGCGTGATATACATGCTGAAGCTCGGCCACATGATAGACGACAAGATGCACGCGCGTTCCATCGGTCCCTATTCGCTCATCACCCAGCAGCCGCTCGGCGGTAAGGCGCAGTTCGGCGGCCAGCGATTCGGAGAGATGGAGGTCTGGGCGCTCGAAGCGTTCGGTGCAGCCAACATCTTGCAGGAGATACTGACCATCAAGAGCGACGACGTCATGGGGCGTGCGAAGGCCTACGAAGCCATCGTCAAGGGAGACAACCTCCCGCCGGCCGGTATCCCGGAATCGCTCAACGTGCTCCTGCACGAGCTGAGGGGCCTGGCGCTGAGCGTCAAGCTGGAGTAAGACGATGCCCCGTCCGCCGTCCCTCTCGGCAGGGACGGCGCCGGCGGCAGCTTCCGGCGACAGGCCGGAGAGTCCGGGAGGCCGGAAACGGTTTTCCGCATGTCGGATAATTTAGAAAGTAAAAGATATGCCAATCAAGAAAGAGAACAAAACTTCGAATTTCAGCAAGATATCGATAGGGCTGGCATCGCCCGAGGAGATACTCGAAAACTCGAGCGGCGAAGTTCTGAAGCCCGAAACCATCAACTACCGCACCTACAAACCGGAGCGGGACGGGCTTTTCTGCGAAAGGATATTCGGTCCGGTCAAGGACTTCGAATGCCATTGCGGAAAATACAAACGCATCCGCTACAAGGGTATCGTTTGCGACCGGTGCGGTGTGGAGGTGACCGAGAAGAAGGTGCGCAGGGAGCGTATGGGGCACATATCGCTCGTCGTCCCGGTGGTGCACATCTGGTATTTCCGTTCGCTTCCATCGAAGATAGGCTACCTGCTCGGCATCCCCACCAAGATGCTCGATGCGGTCATCTATTACGAGCGGTACATCGTGGTACAGCCCGGCGCGGCCGCCGAGTTAGGCGTTTCGGAGAAGGACCTGCTGGCGGAGAAGGAGTACCTCGACATCCTCGCCCAGCTTCCGAAAGGCAACGCCCAGCTCGACGACGACGACCCGAACAAGTTCATCGCCCTCATGGGTGCGGAAGCCATCGACCTGATGCTCCGCAGACTCGACCTCGATACGCTCTCCTATTCGCTCCGCCACAAGGCCAGCACGGAGACCTCGCAGCAGCGCAAGGCCGAAGCCCTCAAGAGGCTCCACATCATCGAGGCGTTCCGCGAGTCGCGCGAAATCAACAAACCCGAATGGATGGTGCTGAAGGTCATTCCGGTCATTCCGCCGGAACTGAGGCCCCTCGTCCCGCTGGACGGCGGACGTTTCGCCACCTCCGACCTGAACGACCTCTACCGCCGCGTCATCATCCGCAACAACCGCCTCAAGAGGCTCATCGAAATCAAGGCACCGGAAGTCATCCTCCGCAACGAGAAGCGCATGCTTCAGGAGGCGGTGGACAGCCTGTTCGATAACTCGCGTAAGAACAACGCGGTAAAAACGGAGAGCAACCGACCGCTGAAATCGCTCAGCGACAGTCTCAAGGGGAAACAGGGACGTTTCCGCCAGAACCTCCTCGGTAAGCGCGTAGACTACTCGGCCCGTTCGGTCATCGTCGTGGGCCCGGAGCTCAAGATGCACGAGATGGGTATTCCGAAGGATATGGCGGCAGAACTCTACAAGCCGTTCATCATCCGCAAGCTCATCGAACGCGGCATTGTCAAGACCGTCAAATCGGCAAAGAAAATCATCGACAGGAAAGACCCCGTCATCTGGGACATCCTCGAAAATGTGATAAAAGGGCACCCGGTACTGATGAACCGTGCCCCTACCCTGCACCGCCTCGGTATCCAGGCCTTCCAGCCGAAGCTCATCGAAGGCAAGGCCCTGCAGCTCCATCCGCTGGCATGTACGGCATTCAACGCCGACTTCGACGGCGACCAGATGGCCGTACACCTGCCGCTGGGCAATGCCGCCATTCTGGAGGCGCAAATTCTCATGCTCGGTTCGCACAACATCCTGAACCCGGCCAACGGAGCGCCTATCACCGTTCCCTCGCAGGACATGGTGCTCGGCCTCTACTACATCACCAAATCGCGCCCCGGCGCCAAAGGCGAAGGGCTGGTATTCTACGGCCCGGAGGAGGCGATTATCGCCTACAACGAGGGCCGTGCCGACCTGCACGCCAAGGTAAGCGTAATGGTCGATACGGTGGATGAGGAGGGCAACCCGAAACGCGAACTCATCAAGGAGACGACTATCGGCCGTATCCTCTTCAACCAGGTGGTTCCGAAGGAGGTGGGATATATCAACACCCTCCTGAAGAAGAAGAACCTGCGCGACATCATCGGCGTCATCATGAAGAAAGCGGGCGCCGACAAGGCCGCCGTGTTCCTCGACGACATCAAGGCGCTCGGATATCAGATGGCCTTCAAGGGCGGCCTTTCGTTCAACCTCGACGCGGTACTGATACCGAAAGAAAAGGAACAGCTCGTTCGAGAAGGTTACGAAAAGGTGGACGAGGTGTACGAAAGCTACAACATGGGCTTCATCACCAACAACGAGCGTTACAATCAGGTCATAGACATCTGGACGCGCGTGAACTCGGAGCTCACCGAAACGGTGTCCCGCCAACTCGAAGCCGACATGGAGGGTTTCAACCCGGTATTCATGATGCTCGACTCCGGCGCCCGCGGTTCGCGCGAACAGATACGTCAGCTCTCCGGTATGCGCGGTCTGATGGCCAAGCCACAGAAATCCGGTGCGGAAGGCGGTCAGGTCATCGAGAACCCGATTCTTTCGAACTTCAAGGAGGGTCTTTCGGTGCTGGAATACTTTATATCGACGCACGGTGCGCGTAAAGGTTTGGCCGATACCGCACTGAAGACGGCCGATGCAGGTTACCTCACCCGTCGTCTGGTGGACGTGGCCAACGACGTCATCGTGAACGAAGAGGACTGCGGCACGCTCCGCGGACTCACGGCCACGGCGACCAAACGGAACGAAGCCGTCGTGCAGACACTTTACGAGAAGATACTGGGGCGTGTGGCACTTACCGATGTCATCCATCCGCTCACGGGCGACATCATCGTACGTGCCGGCGAGGAGATTACGGAGGAAGCCGCCGAAATCATCGAGAAATCGCCCATCGAACAGGTGGAGATACGTTCGGCACTCACCTGCGAATCGCGCCACGGCGTATGTGCGAAGTGCTACGGTCGCAACCTCTCCACGGGCCGCATGGTTCAGAAGGGTGAAGCGGTCGGCGTAATCGCCGCACAGAGTATCGGCGAGCCGGGTACGCAGCTGACGCTTCGTACATTCCACGTCGGCGGTGTGGCCAGCGGTTCGGCGGTGGACAACCAGGTCGTCGCACGCTACGGCGGCCGTCTGGAAATCGACGACCTGAAGGTCATCAAGCACAAGGACAAGGACGGCGAAACGGTCAACATCGTGGTGAGCCGTCTCTCCGAAATGCGTATCGTGGACAACCACACGGATATCGTGCTCTACACGCACAACCTGCCTTACGGTTCGCACCTCTTCAAGTTCGACGGGGACGAAATCCAGAACGGCGACGTCATCTGCGAATGGGACCCGTTCAACGCGGTCATCATATCGGAACACGACGGTAAGATAGCATTCGACAACATCATCGAAGGCGTCACCTACCGCGACGAGTCCGACGAACAGACCGGTCTGCGCGAGAAGGTCATCATCGAAAGCAGGGACAAGACGAAGAACCCCGTCATCCGCATCCTCGACAACGAGGGCAACGAAGTGAAACAGTACAACCTGCCGGTAGGCGCACACATCGTGGTGAAGGAGAACGCCAAAATCAAGGCGGGCGATACCCTCATCAAGATACCGCGTGCCTTCGGCAAGGCAGGCGACATCACGGGCGGTCTGCCCCGCGTTACGGAGCTGTTCGAGGCCCGCAACCCGTCGAACCCGGCCATCGTGTCGGAAATCGACGGCGAGGTTTCGTTCGGCAAAATCAAGCGTGGTAACCGCGAGATTATCATTACCTCCAAGGGCGGCGATATCCGCCGGTATCTCGTGCCGCTGTCGCGCCAGATACTTGTCCAGGAGAACGACTACGTGAAAGCAGGCATGCCGCTCTCCGACGGAGCCATCACCCCGAGCGACATCCTCGCCATTCAGGGCCCGACCAAGGTACAGGAGTACATCGTCAACGAAGTACAGGAAGTGTACCGCGGACAGGGCGTGAAGATAAACGATAAGCATTTCGAGATTATCGTGCGCCAGATGATGAACAAGGTGCAGATTCAGGACCCGGGCGACACGCGGTTCCTTGAAGAGCAAATCGTGGACAAGTGGGAATTCATGGAGGAGAACGACTCCCTCTACGACAAGGTGGTCGTAACCGACGCCGGAGATTCGCAGAACGTACAGCCGGGCATGATAATTTCGATGCGCAAGCTGCGCGACGAGAACTCCATCCTCAAACGCAAGGACCAAAAACTGGTCGAGGTACGGGACATCGTACCGGCCACATCGAGCCAGATACTCCAGGGTATCACTCGGGCGGCCCTTCAGACGAGCAGTTTCATGTCGGCGGCATCTTTCCAGGAGACGACCAAAGTGCTCAACGAAGCGGCCATCCACGGCAAGGTGGACCCGCTGGAAAACCTCAAGGAGAACGTCATCTGCGGTCACCTGATACCTGCCGGTACGGGCGTCCGCGACTGGGACCACATCCTCGTGGGTTCGCAGAAGGAGTACGAAGCGATGGCGGAAAACGCAGAAGCGAAATAACCGTTGCAAAGAGAGGGAAAAAGGGGAGGAACCATGTTCCTCCCCTTTTTCTTTTCCAGAGATTATGCCGCGGTAAGACACTGCCGCCTACACGGGGAAAATACAAAAAGGATAAGCGACAGCCCAGGAAGATTTGACGAAAAAATGCGACAGCCAGGTACTTTGAAATTCGGCATGAACTTCGGAGACGGAAGGTTGAATCGATTCGAATTGCGTTTGCAGTTTGCAGGAAGGACGGAACGGATTACACTTTTCCCTTTTTCTGTATCTGTATAAACCGCTCTCCGATGCGGCAGGAACGTACGGCACAGGAAATTTCCACCGGGACACCTCCGTTGCAGCTATTGAAACACCCTCCAATACAAACAAGAAAGCGGGAAAGAAATCACTCCCCTCCCCGCTTTCACACATTGCAGGCCGACTTGCACACAGCCTACCGATGCTCCTGCCTCTCCCAAAAGGAGAGGGGCAGGATACCGTCTACTTTCTGTAAATCTTGGCGTATCCGTAAACCGCCTCGTCGCCGAGCTCCTCCTCGATACGGAGCAACTGATTGTACTTGGCCATACGGTCGGAACGCGACATCGAACCGGTCTTAATCTGGCCGGAGTTCGTAGCCACCGCAATGTCGGCGATGGTTGCATCCTCCGTCTCTCCGGAACGGTGCGAAGTCACGCTGGTATAGCCGGCACGATGGGCCATCTCGATGGCGTCCATCGTCTCGGTCAGCGTACCTATCTGATTCACCTTGATAAGGATGGAATTGGCACACCCCATCTCGATTCCTTTTTTGAGGAACTCCACGTTCGTCACGAAGAGGTCGTCGCCCACGAGCTGGCAGCGTCCGCCGAGTTTCGCCGTAAGAAGCTGCCACCCTTCCCAGTCGTTCTCGCTCATACCGTCCTCTATCGAATCTATCGGATATTTCGCAACGAGCTCTTCAAGATAAGCCACCTGCTCGGCCGAGGTACGCTTGGCACCCTTGGCACCTTCAAACTTGGTGTAATCGTAGATGCCGTCCGCATAGAACTCGCTCGACGCACAGTCCATGGCAATGGCCACATCGCCGCCATCCTCCTTGCGTCCCGGCTTGTAACCTGCCCTTTTGATAGCCTCTATGATGGATTCGATTGCATCTTCGGTACCGTTCAGTGCCGGGGCGAAACCGCCCTCGTCACCCACTGCGGTGCTCAGGCCGCGTTCATGCAGCACTTTCTTGAGATTGTGGAATACTTCCGACCCCATCCTGAGTCCCTCTCGGAAAGAGGGTGCACCTACCGGACGTATCATGAACTCCTGGAACGCAATGGGCGCATCGGAGTGGGAGCCGCCGTTGATGATGTTCATCATGGGAACCGGCAGCGTCTTGGCATTCACCCCGCCGATATAACGGTAGAGCGGCATGCCGAGCAGGTCTGCCGCCGCACGCGCACAAGCAAGCGAAACACCGAGTATCGCATTGGCCCCGAGATTGCTTTTGGTAGGAGTCCCGTCGAGTTGAAGCATCGTCTTATCGATACCTACCTGGTCGGTAACCTCCATTCCGATAATTTCCGGAGCAATCACATCGTTTACATTGGCCACGGCTTTCAGCACGCCCTTACCCAGGTAACGCCCCTTGTCTCCGTCGCGCAGCTCCAGCGCCTCATGTTCACCCGTGGAGGCACCGCTCGGAACCGCAGCACGGCCGAAAGCACCGCTGGCCGTCGTCACCTCGACCTCTACCGTGGGATTTCCTCGGGAGTCGATTATCTCCCTTGCATGTACACTTACAATCTCTGACATCTCTTTCATATTTAAAATGTTATACAACCTTAAACTGCCTGTTACCCGACGGGGAGGCGACAACAACCGTACCGCATCTCCGAACACGCAAAATTACGACATTGCCCGATATTAAACAACAAAATTAAATTTTTTTAAAATAACTTGTCCGCCTGACAACCAAACGGTAAGCACAGAGAGCAGCCACTTCGGGGACCCTCAGGCCGGAACATGTCCGACCATCCCGACCGGATAAGGCCGTTCCGCCTACTCCGAGAGGGACAAGATATGTCCCGATACAATCCGACGCCCGGAGAGCGACACCCGAAAGAAAGCTCCAACGGCCTGCCTTGCCGAAAAAAAGCACAAACCGGACAACGCATCAAATCAATGCCAACTATCCGGGAAGCAATACCCGCCCCCGAAAAAGAGCTTTAACACTTACCTTTCTCGTAAAACCGCAAGGCGAACCGTATCCTACAGACAGCGGCTCCGTCCCACTCCGGTTTCAGGGTAGAGTAAAACCTTGCGCCTCGAATCATACATTGGAGACGAAGCAAAGACCGCCCCCGCAGAGACATACGGAGCTTCCACACCCGCAACGCTTGCCCTCCGACAGACACTCGCCCCGTCGGACCCCATCAAGAAAACAGAACGGAGTACCATACAGGCACTCCGCTCCGCTATCAAATATCTGGCTATTAATGTTCATCACCCTTTTTTCGTCGCCCCCGTCTTAACAGCAGCACTCTTCGCCCCCGAAGTCTTGGGAGCAGGCTTAGCAACCGGCTTGGGAGCAGCGGTCTTTGCAGGAGCCTTCTTTGCAGAAGTCTTCTGAACCTCCTCGGTCCCCTCTGCAGGAACATCTGCCTCAGCGCCCACCGTCTCCTCAGCCACCGGAGCAGCCGCCTTCTTGGCAGCACCGCCACGGCTGCGACGCGTACGGGCTTTCGCCTCGGGAGCCGCACCGGCCTTATAAGTCTCATTGAAATCGACAAGCTCGATGATACACATCTCCGAACCGTCACCGAGACGGAAGCCCGTATGCAGGATGCGGGTGTAACCGCCCGGACGGTCGGCTACGCGGGGAGCCACCTCGCGGAACAGCTCCGTAACCGCATACTTGTCCTTCAGATAACTGAAAACGACGCGGCGCGAATGGGTAGTATCCTCTTTCGATTTGGTTATCAGCGGCTCTACAAACTTCCTGAGCGCTTTTGCCTTAGCAACGGTCGTCTCTATCCTCTTGTGGAGAATCAGGGAACTTGCCATGTTAGACATCAACGCTTTGCGGTGACCTGCCTGACGACCAAGATGGTTGATTTTCTTATTGTGTCTCATAATTACGTATCGGTTAAGAAATTTCCGTCATCCCGCCGTACGGGAGACAAAAACTGTGAACGGCACTTCGGCCCTAATCCTTATCGAGTTTATACGGTGTGACATCCATGCCGAAGTGGAGATTGAGATTGGCCAGCAGGTCGTCCAACTCCGTGAGCGACTTCTTGCCGAAGTTGCGGAACTTCAGCAGGTCGTTGCGGTTGTAACGAACCAAATCGCCTATCGTATCGACTTCGGCCGCCTTGAGGCAGTTGAGCGCACGCACGGAAAGGTCCTGGTCGGACAGTTTCGTCTTGAGCAGCTGCCTCATATGGAGAACATCTTCATCGAACTCCTCGGACATGTTATTCTCTTCCATATTGAGCGTAATCTTCTCGTCGGAGAAGAGCATGAAGTGGTGGATAAGGATTTTAGCCGCCTCTTTCAAAGCATCCTTCGGGTGGATGGAACCGTCCGTGGTAATCTCGATGTTGAGTTTCTCATAGTCGGTCTTCTGTTCCACACGGTAGTTCTCCACAGAATATTTTACGTTCTTAATGGGAGTGTGGATAGAGTCAATGGCCAGGACACCAAATTCGGCATCCGGCTGACGGTTCTCGTCTGCCGGGACATACCCGCGACCTTTGTTGATGGTAAGCTCCATCTGCAGTTTGGTCTCAGGAGTCAGGTGGCAGATAACGAGGTCGGGATTGAGCACCTTGAAGTTCGTCATGAAATTCGAGATGTTGCCCGCCGTCAGTTCACTCTGTCCCGCGACATTGATGGTCACGGTTTCCGTGTCCACATTCTCCACCGTCCTGATAAACCGCACCTGCTTGAGATTGAGGATGATATCGATTACGCCCTCCATCACTCCGGGGATGGCGGCAAACTCGTGGTCGACACCGGTAATCCTTACGTTCGTTATCGCGTAACCCTCCAGAGAGGACAACAGGATACGGCGCAGGGCATTTCCGATAGTCATACCGAATCCCGGCTCCAGAGGACGGAACTCGAATTTCCCGAACTCCGAAGTGGACTCAAGCATGATGACCTTTTCAGGCTTCTGGAATGCTAGTATTGCCATAATTTTCGCTCCTTATTTTTCTTTATATTCTTTCAGTGTTCATCATCGCGGCCGAAGTCCTGCGGTTGCCGGCCTCCGCATCGCCGTTACGGTCATCCCGACCCTCCGGGCCGCGGGGTACCCGGCTCACGCCGCGTACCTCCCGCCGGATATCCGCATGACCGTCGCGGCGTACCGCGACAGATCAGGGGCTATTTCGAGTAGAGCTCGACTATCAACTGTTCCTTGATATTCTCGGGAATATCCTCACGCTCCGGTTTCTGGAGGAAACGTCCGCTCATCGTCGCACCGTCCCACTCCAGCCACGGATAACGGTTGCGTTTTCCTGCCAGAGATTCGGTGATGACCTCGAGGCTCTTGGATTTCTCCCTGACGGCCACCACGTCGCCCACTTTCAGGCTGTACGAAGGAATGTTCACTACGTTGCCGTTCACAGTGATATGACGGTGAGAAACGAGCTGACGCGCAGCCGCACGCGAAGGAGCGATGCCCAACCTGTATACCACGTTGTCGAGGCGCGATTCGAGCAGCTTGAGCAGGTTCTCACCCGTGATACCGCCCATACGGGCAGCCTCTTCAAAAGTCTTGTGGAACTGTTTTTCGAGTACACCGTAGGTATATTTCGCCTTCTGTTTCTCGCTGAGCTGAGTACCGTATTCCGATACTTTCTTGCGTTTACGGTTGATGCCGTGCTGTCCAGGAGGATAGTTCTTCTTCTCCAGAGTCTTGTCGACCCCATAGATAGGCTCACCGAACTTACGTGCAATCTTGGTTTTTGGTCCTATATATCTTGCCATTGTTTTTTAATTTTTGTTTTTAAGCATACCGCGCTTCCCGGAACCCTATGCCGACCGGTCGGCGCCACTTACCTAATTGCAGATTCCGCTGACGGATGTTCCGTTCCTCCTGCCGCTTATACCCTGCGACGGTTAGGAGCACGGCAACCGTTGTGCGGCAGCGGCGTAACGTCGATGATTTCCATCACCTCGATGCCCGAACCGTGTATCGTACGGATAGCCGATTCGCGGCCGGCACCCGGACCCTTGACATAAACCTTCACCTTGCGCAGACCGGCATCGTATGCCACTTTCGCACAGTCCGCAGCAGCCATCTGGGCAGCGTAGGGGGTGTTCTTCTTGGACCCCCTGAAGCCCATCTTGCCTGCCGAACTCCAACTAATAACCTCTCCGATGCCGTTGGTAAGGGTGACGATGACGTTGTTGAAGGTAGAATGGACAAACGCCATACCCACGGGCTCAACCTTGACAACCCTTTTCTTAGTCGTACTTGTTTTCTTTGCCATATTAACTCTTCGAAATTATTACTTGGTTGCTTTTTTCTTGTTAGCCACGGTTTTCTTCTTTCCCTTGCGGGTACGGGCATTGTTCTTGGTACTCTGTCCGCGTACCGGAAGGCCCAGACGGTGACGGATGCCGCGGTAACAACCGATATCCATCAGACGTTTGATGTTGAGCTGTACCTGCGAACGGCATTCGCCCTCCACCTTGATACCGCTTTCGGCGATGGCGTTACGAATGGCTGCAACCTGGTCGTCGTTCCAATCCTGTACTTTCATGTTGGGGTCCACGCCGGCCATATCGAGAATCCTGCGCGAAGTGCTGCGGCCTATGCCGTAGATATAGGTAAGGCCTATTTCGCCGCGTTTGTTTTTGGGTAAATCTACACCTACTATACGTGCCATAAATCTTTTCTTTAATTTTAATTAGCCTTGGCGCATTTTGTACTTGGGAGTTTTCTTGCAGATAACGTAGAGTTTCCCCTTACGCCTTACAATCTTGCAGTCCTCGCTTCTTTTTTTAATTGATGCTTTTACTTTCATCTTGAAACATCTTTCTAATTGTCAATAGTAAGGGATTGCATTGCGAACCTTTTCGCCGTACCGCGCAGACTCCCGCCGTCCCTATTCTTCTGCTCCGACGCGCTCCGCGTCATGCAGAGAGACGACAGGGTTCCATCCGTTACGGTCCCTCCCGCAACCGTTCCCTATTTGTAGCGGAACGATATCCTCCCCTTCGTCAAATCATAGGGGGACATCTCCACTTTTACCTTGTCACCGGGAAGGATTTTGATGTAGTGCATCCTCATCTTTCCCGAGATGTGGGCGGTAATGATATGACCGTTGTCGAGTTCCACCCGGAACATCGCATTGGACAACGCTTCGATAATCGTTCCGTCCTTTTCAATAGCAGCCTGTTTTGCCATAGAGTCTTAAATTTTCTTCCATCCGGAAAACTTTTCTCTTCCTCTGCCGGGAACCGTGTTCCGCTGCACAGGTAAAAGAAATCCCGCCCCCGTCATGAAATCGCTTTCTCGATAATTCCGAAATCGGTCAGTACGTCGGGGCCTCCCTTGCGGATAGCCACTGCAAATTCGAAATGGGCCGAAGGTTTGCGGTCTGCGGTACGTACTGTCCATCCGTCCTTCTCGAACACCACCTGCCTGCGCCCCATGTTAATCATGGGTTCGATGCAGATGACCATTCCCTCCTTGAGCAGCGGGCCGCGTC